>Ga0180431_10000897_pt1 | contig 42007 bp, 39 predicted proteins | sample SS_ome_11_FD_132459 | JGI IMG/M metagenome (GOLD analysis project Ga0180431, IMG submission 132459) | Hypersaline lake sediment archaeal communities from the Salton Sea, California, USA - SS_1_MS_1 metaG | ecosystem: Environmental > Aquatic > Non-marine Saline and Alkaline > Hypersaline >... | reverse complement strand
GTGAAGGCTTCGCCGGTGGTGGCGCTCTATACCTGCTGTGTACCGATGGTGTTGCAGAAGTCAGCCAGAAAGACCTGGAGGGCTGGCTGAAGCTGAGCGGCTTGGCGAATGGCTTCCTCAAGGTCCTGCTGCGAGCCACCTTCTGGTGCCCGCCACACCCCTCTCATGTGGAACCGAACGCTGACACCGTCCCCTTCATGCAGGTTTATAAAGAGCGCCTGCCCGAGGTGTGGACCCCGGAGCTACTTGAGTGGACGCAATTCGACCTCATGGACGAATACATGGAAACCGAAGCGTGGAAGGTGTTCCAAGCGTACATCGCCTGGATGTCAGGCGCTGCCGGCCACTTCGAGGGACAGGCCATCCCCGCTTTCGAGAGCGTTGTTGCCTGCGTTCTATATACCACCGGGGCCGTCCCGTTGGGCTGCATCCACGGATACTATCATGCCCTGTTCCGCTGCGCCGTGGCCCACGGCGCGGTATTCCGCACCTGCTGCCCCGTGGACGAGATCATTATCCGGAACGGCCGAGCTGTAGGGGTGCGGCTGCGGGACAACGCCACCTGGGGCAACAAGGTTATCTGGGCCGACAAGGCGGTGATCAGCGGCACCGAGATAAAACAGACCTTCAACAAGCTCATCGGGCCGAAGTGCGTGGATCCCGCTCTTATGCAACGGGTAAATGACCTCAGCATTAAAGGAGGAACACTGTACGCAAGCGCGTTCCTCACCCGCAAGCCGCTTCGCTACCGCAAACAGTATGAGCAAGCCACAGATACAGGCGTATGCTACCCCATGGATTCACGCGAGATATACTACGAGCATGTGCTGGACTGCAACGGCAGGCAGGGCAACCCCACCATGTCTACCAAGACATATCCCTGGCTGTGGGCCGGAGCCGACAGGATATTCACTAAAGAGTTCCATCCTCAGACCACACGTCCAGACACGGTACTTCAGAGCTCATTAGTGTGTTATGTCCCGCCACCAGAGTACCACGTTGACGGGCCGGACGCCATAAACAAGGAAAAAGCGAAGATAGATGCCTATATGCGGGATTCCTTCGCCTCAGTGGTCGAGGGGCTGGATGAACCCAACCTGATTCGACAGTGGGGACTCACCCCCTGGGAGCAGGAATACCGCAACACCGGAATGATCGGTGGCAACTGGTACGGCATACGCCAATGCCGAGACCAGTGGTGGAACGAGCGGCCCCTGCCCCAGCTGGCGCGCTATCGCGTCCCGGGGATCGACAACCTTTACCTCTGCCACCAGTCGGCAGCCCATCCCGGAGGGCTATGCCTGATGGCCATCGGTTACAACCTGATGCACATCCTCATCGAGGACGGTGTCGCCGAGCCCGGCGACTGGTGGTACGCGTCACCGTGGTACATCCCCGAGAAGGGCAAGATATCGGCAGTGCCCCGCGAGGGCAAGGTGACGGCCTAGATAGCAGCGAGAGGTGAATGATGGAGAACATGATGGAACTTACCAAGCACGAACAGCCGCTTCTGGTCGGCGGAGTATTCGACGAATTCCCCTACGAGAGTACCTGGGATGTTGTCGTAATCGGGGGCGGCCCCAACGGCCTTATGGCCGCAGCTTATCTGGCCAAGGCCGGATTAAAGGTAATACTTATTGAGCGACGTTATGAGATAGGTGGCGGGCTGGTCACCGAGGAGATAATGTTCCCCTGCTACTACTCCAACGCGCATGTCATTTACCACCTGATGGTCGATTACATGCCAGTGATCAAGGACTTCAACCTCGATAATCACGGTATGGCATGGCTCAAGCCAAACCTGCAGGCCGCCATGGTGTTCGAGGACGGCGGATCACTGCTGCTGACACGTATGGTGGAGGACACGCGCGATTCTTTCATGAGGTACTCCGTCAATGACGGCATCACCTTCGGCAAGCTGATGCGCACATGGCGCAAGATCGTGGACGAGATAATTGCGCCGATGACCTACATACCGGCCATGTCCCCCATGGATCTCTCGATTATGCTTGAGAAGACCGACATCGGGCACGAACTGCTGGAGCTCTCGGAGAAAAGCCCTTATGAGATCATCACCGAGAACTTCGAGAACGACCGCATCCGTGCTTTCCTGCTGTATATCAGTTGCATGTGGGGGCTGGATCCGAACGAAAGCGGCGTCGGCCTTTTCGTGCCGCTGCTGCTGTGCCGCGGGATGAACAAGTGTTACTGCTATGGCGGCTCGCACAAGCTTGCCGGCGCACTGGGACGAGAGTTCGTGGCCAATGGAGGCATCATAGTAGATGCATGCTCAGTGAACAAGATAAACATCGAGAATGGCAAGGCTGTAGGGGTGGAGACTAAAGAGGGCCGTAAAATGAAAGCCAAGGCAATCCTCTCAACCCTCGATCCACACACCACGTTCCTCGACCTGGTCGGCGGCGATAACCTGCCGGGCACGCTGAAAGAGGCGACAGAAGAGTGGGTCTACGACAAATGGAGCTTCTACACCCTGCACGTGGCCTCCAAAGAGAAACCGCAGTACAAAGCTGAGGAGCCGTGGGTCAACGAATCGTTCATGGTCATCTTCGGCATCGAGGGTACCGACCAGCTGCTCGAACACTGGAGCAATGTCATATCCGGCAAGATCGACATGAAGAACTTCGGCGGCCACGCCACCTGCGAAAGCTTCTGGGATCCGCATCTAGTCCGTGCCCCGTGGGGCGGCGAGGTCTCCTTCTTCCAGATGCATGCCCCATACGACATCGCCGATGGCTGGGATCAACAATCACCGAAGCTTCAGGAGGCCATACTGGACAAATGGCGGGGTGTAGCGCCCAACTTCACCCGGGATCAGATCCTCGCCACCAATGCCGAGACGCCGGCGGATATCGAGATACGTCTGCCGAACATGCGGCGTGGTGCCATAAAGCATGGCGACTACCGTCCAACGCAGCTCAATACCTTCCGCCCCAATGTGGATTGCTCGGGCCACTCTACACCGATCAAAGGGCTGTATGTCGGCGGCGTCTCCACCTTCCCCGGCGGTCTGGTGCTGGGCGGATCAGGCTACCTGGCTGCCAACAAGATAGCAGAAGATATGGGCGCCAAGAAATGGTGGAAGCCGACTAAAGAGATGGAGAAGTTTAAGAAGACATATATGGTATGACTCCATATATTCAAATGTTTAAAAGCGTAAAGGGTTGGTGTTAATCAAAAAATATGAGATAATTGGCACATGCAGTCCAAGAAACGAGCAGAAGAATAGCAAAACTGTCTATTGGCTCGCCATAACCCAATGGCGAGCCAATGTTTTATCTCTGCAAGTAAAATAAACAGATGCTTTTACCTGCCAAAGAAAATTACAGGGGTGTGCTTATGGTAGAAAAACAAGATGGAGCCCTGACTGGTTATCGTATCCTTGACCTGACAGACAGCAGGGGCTCATATTGTACCAGGCTTCTCGCTGACCTCGGAGCTGATGTTATCAAGATAGAGCCTCCCATCGGAGACTGTGGAAGAGGCATGCCACCATTCTTTAACGACGAGCGCCACCCGGAGAAGAGCCTCTACTTCATATATCGCAATGCCAATAAGAGAAGCATAACCCTGAATATTGATAGTGCCAAGGGCAAAGAAATCCTTCAAAAACTGGTGAAGTCCGCTGACGTGCTGGTAGAAAACTTCGAGCCTGACTACATGTTCAACGTGGGTCTTGATTACGGCACTCTCAAAAAACATAACCCCAGATTGATAATGGCAAGCATTACCGAGTTCGGTAGCGACGGTCCGTATAAGAACTACAAGGGATCAAATATTGTAGACTTTGCCCTCAGCGGGGTCATGATCACCAGCGGACCACCAAAGAAAGCGCCGTGTCTGCTGCCAGGCACGCCTGCCCACGACGCAGCCTCAATGATCGCCGATATAGAGATACTGGCAGCCTTATATTGCCGCGATGCCATCGGCAAGGGGCAAAAGATAGACGTCTCCGTGCACGAAGCGGCACGCACCGGCCTGTATCCCTGGTCAGTGCCCATCTACTCGCACTCTCTCACTCCGGACGGACCTCTGCCAGCACCAGAGACGCGGCTGGCCGACTCGATCTATCCCGTCTATCCATGTAAAGACGGTTACATCCGGGTAATCGCTCTGACACCCAGACAATGGCAGGCCCTTGTACGGGTGCTGGGCAGCCCCGAAGTCCTCCTCATGCCAGAATGGGAAAATTTCATTTCCAGGATCGCCAACGCTCAGGACCTCTATGCCATTATGCTGGAGTTCACCACAAAATATACTCAGATAGAGCTATTCGAGTCCGGGTTCCGTGAGGGTGTGCCTATCGCTCCCATATACGACATACCCGGATTTGTAAATAGCTCCGATGCCAATGCCAGAGGTTTCTTCGTAGAAGTAGATCACCCCGTAGCGGGTAAGGGGAAATACCCGGGTCCACCCTATAAGTGGACGGTAACCCAACCCAGTGTAAAACGACCCGCGCCCTGTCTGGGACAGCACAATGAAGAGGTCTATGGCAAAGAACTCGGTCTCTCGAAAGATGAGTTGATGACCCTGCGAAATGCTGGAGTCATCTAGGGAGGATAGCAGATGTCACACAGTGCACTCGACGGAGTAAAGGTGGTAAGCCTCGGCACCGGAGTTGTCGTGCCGGATGCAGCCAAGATACTCGGTGAGCTTGGAGCAGATGTGATAAAGATAGAATCGAGTTATAATCTCGATTTCATGAGGACCATAGCGGCCGAGAAGAACAGCAGCGCTGGATTCAACGAATCGAACCGCAACAAGCGGAGCTTCGGAGTTGACCTCAGGACAGATAAAGGGAAGGAGCTTGTCAGGAAACTTATCGAGAAGAGCGATATAGTTGCGGAGAACTTCCGCGGCGGTGTAGTTAAGAATCTGGGCATGGACTATGAAAACGTTCGCAAGGTCAAGCGAGACATCATTTACCTAAGCAGCCAGGGATTTGGCGGAGGCGGACCACACAGCGGCTACCCGGCTTACGGCCCCATGTTGTCGTCTGCCTCTGGTATGCTTTCCATTTGGAAGCACCCTGATGATCCCTATCCCGTCGGCTCTAACTCACCCCTACCCGACCACATGGCCAGCAAGCAGGCAGTCATCGCCATACTGGCAGCTCTCGACTATAAGCGGCGCACCGGTAAGGGACAGTTCATTGATATGGCGCAGACGGAAGTAGCCGCTGCCCTTATAGGTGAACACTATCTGGAATATACCATGAACAAACGTAAACCGCAGCCAAAGGGCAACCGCTGCTCCTACGCAGCCCCTCATGGATGCTATCCCTGCACCGGTGTAGACAACTGGATAGCTATCAGCGTGTTTACCGATGAAGAATGGGGGAGCTTTGGAAAAGCCATCGGTAGTCCAGCCTGGAGCAGGGAACCCAGATTCGCCAGTACCGCTGGACGTCTGCAATTTGTTGACGAGCTCGACAAACTGGTGGTAGAATGGACATCTGGCCGAGAGGCCTATGAGGCCATGACGACATTACAAAACGCAGGGGTTGCTGCTGGTGTCGTACAGCGGGCTCCTGATACCATGAAAGATCCGCAGATCGCTTTCGACAAGGCACTGATAGAACTGGATCACCCCGTAGTCGGAAAACGGCTTTACCCCAACATTCCTTTCCACATGTCTGAGACTCCTCCTACTCAGAGTACCCATGCTCCTATGCTTGGACAGCACACTGAAGAGATTTGCAACAGCGTGTTAGGCCTGTCGGATGAGGAGATACAGAAACTCAAAGATGAGAAGGTTTTAGAAAGCCCATAGGGCGAACTATTCATTTTCACATTAGAAAGGGAGGTTTAATCTTATGAAGGCAGCCGTCCTGTATGAAGCCAATACCCCATTGAAGATCGAGAATCTGACCCTCGATGAGCCGCAACAGAACGAGGTCCTGATAAAACTGGTGGCTACAGGTGTGTGTCACACCGATCTCCATTTCATGAAAGGCGAGATGCCCGCACCAATGCCTGTAGTGCCCGGACATGAGGGGGCGGGCATCGTCGAGAAGGTAGGACCTGGCGTAACAACTCTGAAACCGGGAGACCATGTAATACTCATGGTAGCTTTCAACTGTGGCAAGTGCCGCTACTGTTACGAAGGAAGACCTACATGGTGCTCCGAGAATCTGCCAATCCAGATGATGGCTACTCTGCCTTATGGAGGCATGAGGTTGCACAAGGGTGACCAGGCAATCCATCATCTGTTTGGACTTGCCTGTTACGCCGAGAAGGTAGTAGTACATGAGCGATCTGCAGTAAAGGTCAGAGAAGACGCCCCCTTAGATGTGGTATGTCTGCTGGGATGCGGCACATCTACAGGCATAGGCACAGCCATTAATACAACCCGGGTGAAACCCGGCGAGAGCATAGCCGTTTTCGGTTGCGGCGGCGTTGGACTTAGCGCTGTAATGGGGGCACACCTAGCTGGTGCCAAGGTCATCGCCATCGATGTCCTGGACAGTAAATTGAAGATGGCAAAAGAGCTCGGTGCCGATCATGTCATCAATGCTAAAAATGATGACCCTCAGATAAAGATAATGGAGATACTTGGTGGCGGAGCTGACTATGCACTCGAGTTTATCGGCAATGTCGAGGTTATGACCAAGGCTCTGGGCTCCATAAGACCAGGTGGACTTCTGGTGGTGGCTGGCATGGCCCCACTCACCAGTATACTCAATATAATGCCATTCGAATTCCTCATCGGCAAAACTATTACTGGTGCAGTGCAGGGGGATGTGATACCTCAAATAGACATCCCCAGATATGTTGATTTATTCATGGAGGGCAAACTACCCATCGATAAACTGATAACCAGCACATATAAACTCGACCAGATCAACGAAGCATATGAGGCTTTGGAGAAAGGTGAAACGATACGAAGCGTTATCAAGTTCTAGACTTTTTTCAAATATGACTTTCATAATAATAAGGAGGAGACCATGCCAGACGAGACATTTGATGCAGTGATTATCGGGGGTGGGAACAAAGCCCTGTTCCTTGCCATGTACCTGATCAAGTACGCCGGCATGAGCGTTGGTATCTTTGAGCGTCGCCACGAGATCGGCGGCTGCCTCGCCACGGAAGAAATCTCCGCCCCGGGCTTCCGAGGTAACACCCATGCTACTATCCAGTTGCCCTTTTACTACCTGCCGCTGTGGCGCGACTTCCCCGAGTTCTGGGACTACGGGGCCCAGCTTGACCAGCACATATGTGGCGCCGGAGGCAGCTTCGTAAAGGAGCAGGACTGCCTCGGCATCTACAGCGAGATGTACGACATGGACCAGACGCGCACGGCAAAAGAGCTGGAGCGCTTCTCCAAGAAGGACGCCGAGAAGTGGCTCAAGATGAGAAAGCTGTGGCTCAGCCGCGAGATGCAGCGGGTGCAAATGGATATGATGTATAAGCCAGCCGAAGAACGTGCTTTAGACCCCAATGTCTTAAACCGGCAGCTGGGGGTATATCCCCTGCTTGTCGATTGCGGCCCTGGGATCAACCCGGATTCGCTGCTCCTTGCTGCCACACATGTCCATAATGCGCAGGAATGCTGGGAGAGCAAGGCCCTGCAATATATCAACCTGAGGTTCGTTCTATCCTCAACAATGGATGTCAACCAGACAGGCGCCGGCGCCTGGACCTTCGGCTACGCTGCCATGATGCCCAGCATAGCTTTCGCTAGGGGAGGAACGCACCAGGTAGCACATGCCGCCCATAAGATTCTCTGCCGCGACGGCGCCAAATTCTTCCTCGGTGTTGAGGTTGAAAAAGCCATCATCGAGAATGGCGAGGCCAAGGGCATCAAGCTCAAGGATGGCAGCGTTATCAAAGCAAACAAACTGGTGGTAAGTACACTGAACCCGACGCAGCTCTGCTTCGATATCATCGGCAGGGAGCATCTCGACAGCGTGCTGGCGCGCCGCATTGAGCTGCTGGAAACCGGCTTCGGCTGCCTGATGTGGTACACCTTCGCCCTCCACGAGGCTCCCAAATATGCTACTGCCACCGCCAACCCGGACGTAAACGATGCTTACTGGTTCGGGCTGGCGGAAGATGCCGACCCGATGCATGTGGCCTATGAGTGTTACTATGCCAGGATGGGCGAGTTCCCTCCGCTGGAGCACTACTGTTCCACGGTATGGTGCCATAGCATACCCGACCCTTCATATGCACCGGCTGGTTTCCATACCGCCAATAATGAACAGCTTGGCCCGTTCGCGCGGCGTCACACAGAAAGGGAGTGGCTAGACATCAAGAAGAAGTATGCCGAGGACCTGATGACCATATGGCAGAGGCATGCACCCAACATGACGTGGGACAACATTATCGGTGTCGATACCAACAGCCCATACGACCACCTGCGGATGAAGAACCTCTTACCCGATGGCAGCATCGGAGTGCTCGACCGGGTGCCCCATCAGGTGGAGGAAAAACGGCCGACACCTGAGTTGGCCAATCACAGGACGCCCATCAAGAATCTGTACGCCACAGGTGGAGCCTGGCACCTTGGAGCTAACTCTGGGGCTACCGAGTCATACAACTGCTACAAGATAATCGCCAAAGACATGAACCTGCCAGGCCCGTGGCAGGAGCCGGGCAAGGAGGAACCCGAGTCTCTGGTTGATCAGTTCTTCTGGGTAATGAAGAGACTTGAGGAAACGGGCAAAACGAGGCCAGGACCTGGTAAATGGAACGTCTAATTCGTTGAGGAATTGGGGGTAAGAATGGCTAAATCTAAATACGATGTAATTGTGGTGGGATCCGGTCCCGGGGGACTCTGCTGTAATGCCTTGCTGTGCAAATGGGGCTTCAAAACGTTGATGGTGGACAAAAATGCAATACCCGGTGGCAAAGCCATAACCGTAGAACGTGACGGATTCGCTTTCGATATGGAGCCAAAGCTGCAGGTACCTATGACAGGATCATCCCTGGCACGCATCCACACGGAACTGGGGATAGAGGACCAGCTTGGCGCCATCCCCTGCGATACTGTAAAGCTGGCATACCGTCCCAAATCAGCCGATGCATACAAGGTGGTAACTGTACCGCAGACAAACGTCGATCCTGCTCCGTTGTTCGACCTGTGGGGACTTAACGACAAAGAGCGTGAGGAGGCCATACCAATACTGGCTGAGCTCGCATTTCTAACACCGGAACAGTTAAGTCAGATGGATGATATGACCTTCGACGAATGGCTAAAGCAGCGCAAAGCCCCTTGGGGCGTCTATAGTTTCTTCGCCATGCACGCCAACGGTTCTCTGGCAGAGCCAATCGACCTTGTCGCCGCTTCTGAACAGGGCGCTATAATGCAGCACATAGCCACTGCCGGTGGAGGCGGTTACTACAACGGAGGCTTCGGTAAAATCATGGGGAACCTCGCCAATTATATCAAATCCAAGGGCGGCGATATAAAAATGGGAACGCGTGTGGAGAAGATCAAGGTCACCAACGGCCGCGTAACCGGCATTGAGACTTCTGCCGGGGCTTTCGACTCCGACATAGTGGTCAGCGACGTCGGCATCCAGCCAACGGTGCTCAAGCTGGTCGGCGAGAATGAGTTCGACAGGAGCTACGTGAACTACATAAGGGATCTAGTCCCTGGCTGGGCTTTCACTGCCATCAGATACTTCCTCAATAAGAAGGTGGTACAGGAACAGATGGCCTTGATCTATGCCGACGATTCCTGGTTGAATATGGAGCGATTTCTTAAAATCCGCTCCGGACACGTCCCCGACGAGGTTATCGCATTCTTCACTGTCCCATCAAACTACGACCCCGCCATGGCACCACCCGATAAACAATGCATAGTCGCCGGTACCATCTGCTCACCCGACCCCAAAGCTCCCGAGATTAAGATGCAGAACGAAAAAGTGGATAAGCTGCTGGACACGATATTCCCGGGGTTCATGGACGCATGTTTCCTGAGAGAAGCCGCCGGGCCAGCTGAGATATCGGCGGCCACACGCGACAGCGTCCTCCCTGGACAGGGCGGCGAGTGCGTTGGATTGGGACAGATAGTGGGGCAATGTGGCAAATACAAGCCAAAGCAGACAACACCAATAAACGGACTGTTCATCGTTGGCGCCGACGCCGGCGGTGTTGGCATGGGTACACATCAATCTGGAGAATCTGGCATGAAAGGTGCCCATCTGGTACACCGGTATCATACGAAACGTATGGCAGCAACCTAAAATATATCGAGGAGTAAGTCTATGCCGATAAACAAGATACTGGACAGCTTCGATGAGGCGGTAGCCGATATTCCCGATGGCGCCACTATAATGGTCGGTGGCTTCGGCACTGTTGCCAGTTGCCCCAGCTTGCTGATGGAAGCACTCGATCGGAAAGGTGTAAAAAACCTTACCACGATATCGAACACTACCGGCTTCGGTTCTGATGTCTGGAAGATACTGGGTTATAAATTTGCTGAGGACATGGATATCCTCGTCAGAAATGGACGAATCAAAAAGGCCATAGCCTCCGCACCGGTCAGCGCAGTATATGAAAACAACTTTGAAAAGCTGCTGCGTGCCGGTAAGGTTGAGCTGGAAATGGTTCCTCAGGGAACTCTTGCTGAGCGTATACGCGCTGCAAAGGCAGGCCTGGGTGGAGTCTATACACCCGTTGGTGTCGGTACAGTGGTAGAACAGGGGAAAGAGGTCAAAACAATTGACGGTAAGAAATACCTCCTAGAGTTGCCTCTGAAAGCCGATTTCGCCCTGATAAAAGCACATAAGGCCGACCGCTGGGGCAACTTGGTATATCGTGGCAGCTCACGTACCTTCAACGAGACCATGGCAGGCGCCGCTAGAGTAACCATTGCCGAGGTGGACGAGGTTGTCGAGCTCGGTGAGCTCGGACCGGAGGAAATTGTCACCCCTGCAGTATACGTGGATCGAGTGGTGGCGCGACCTAAAGAATACGAGGGTAAAGAAGGAGAAATAAGCAAAGAAGCTATTGAATCACATGAAAAGTTCATGAAGCGAGGGAGCGCGTAAGGAGAATCCTATGGAAGAGAAATTCAAACTCGATCGACAGACCATGGCCCTGCGTGCCGCCAAGGAATTTCAAGATGGCGACTCAGTCAACCTGGGTATCGGCATACCGGTGTTATGTGCTAATTATATCCCTGCTGGCAGAGAGGTACTGTTCCAATCAGAAAATGGCATCCTCGGTTTCGGGGCAGTGACCGCCCCTGGTGAGGGCGACAATGATTTTTTAAATGCCAGCGGCCAGACGGTACATATCCAGCCGGGAATGAGCTGCTTCGGCCACGCAGAGTCTTTTACCATGATTCGAGGCGGGCACATAGATATCAGTGTCATGGGAGGATTCCAGGTCTCGGAGAAGGGTGACCTTGCAAACTATATGGTACCGGAGAGGAAGATCGGTACTATCGGCGGGGCTATGGACCTGGCCTACGGCGCCAAACGTAAGATCATAGTTATGAACCATACCACCAAAGATGGCCAGCCCCGGATACTTAAGAAGTGTACTTACCCGTTGACCACCCTGGAATGTGTAAATCTGATTATAACCGATATTGCCGTCATCGAAGTGACAGAGAAGGGACTGATATTGAAAGAGATAGCACCGGGATGGACACCGGAGGAAGTTCAAAAGCTGACCGAACCGAAACTGATTATTGACCCTAAACTGAGTGAGATAGAGCTCATGTAAATATAAGTAGCCAAATATATCCTTAATAACTAGGAGGAAACATGCAGGAAAATTACGATGTCATTATAATCGGGGGGGGTCCCAATGGCTTAACGGCCGGCTGCTACCTCAGCAAAGCGGGGCTCAAGGTTCTCCTTCTGGAGAAGCGGATCGAACTGGGCGGCGGGCTGGCAACGGAGCAGATCACTCTACCCGAGTTCTACCACAACACCCATGCCATCTACCACTTGATGGTAGACTACGCACCGATCATCAATGATTTCGAGCTCGAGCAGCGTTACGGCCTTAAATGGATACACCCTGAGCTCGAATGGGCCATGCCGCTGAGTGACGGCAATTGCCTGTGCATCTACCAGGACCTGGAAAAAACCTGCCAATCCATCGCCCAGTTCTCCAAAAAGGACGCCGACACATACCGCGAGGTAAGCAAGAGATTCTATAACATAGTGAATGACTTCATCGGCCCCGCCACATACTGCCTGGCGATGCCTCCACTGGAGCAGGTAATCCAGCTGGACAAGACTCCCGTTGGCAAGGACATTAACGAACTGACCGAAAAAACCCCTGAAGAGATAATCGACGAACTGTTCGAACATGACGTCGTCAAGACACTGATGCTCTACATCGCCTGTCACTGGGGGCTGCAGTACGACGCCTCGGGTGTCAGCTATATGGTGCCCTTGCTGATCAACCGCGCCACCAACTATCGTCTGCTTCATGGTGGCTCACACCGATTATCGAACGCCCTCACCCGATTCATGCTTGAGTACGGTGGTGAACTGCTTACCAGCGCACAGATCAAACGGATTCTGGTGGAGGGAGGCACAGCTACCGGCGTAGAGATGGAGGATGGCACAATCTACAAAGCCAATAAAGCCGTCATCAGCACTATTGATGTAAATCAGACTTTCTTAGACCTGGTTGGCAAGGACAATCTGGATTCGATGTTTGCTGAAAAGGTTGAGGCCTGGCAATGGGAGCACTGGAGCCTGTACCACCTGCACATGGCGATGTGGGAAGCCCCCCAGTTCAAAGCCGCCGAAAAGAACCCTGATATAAACAAGGCTTTCATCTATGTGCTGGGATTTGAAAGCACAGAAAACCTTAAGAAGCACTGGAACGCCATGATAAACGAGACCGGAGAGCTTACCGAGCCCGATGGATTCAACTGCTGCTTCCCCAGCGTACACGATCCGTATCAGGCGCCGCCGGGCAAATGTTCCGGGCTCATCTCCCAGATGGCCCCGTACGTGCTCAAAGGCGATAAGAATAACTGGTTGAAATATAAATTCAAGGAAGAGCGCGCCGAGAAGTTAGTAGGCGTATTAGGTAAATATGCCCCCAACATCACCATGGACAAGATCATGTGGCATAACTCCACCACACCGGCCGACATCGAGAACAAGTTCGCCAACATGGTTCGCGGCTCCATAAAGCAGGGAGCCTACGACTCTACCCAGATGGGCTACTGGCGCCCCAACGACGACTGCCCCAACCACCGGACGCCGATCAAGAACCTGTACATGGGTGGCGCCAGCAGCTATCCCGGCGGGCTGGTCACATTCGGAGCCGGCTATGGAACCGCAAACGTGGTGGCTGATGATACAGGAACCAAGAAATGGTGGTCCGAACCGAAGACTGTTACCGATGCCAGAGCCAAAGGCATGCCGCTTTAGAACAAGCGAATACCCTGATAAGTCGAGGAGGAAAAGATGTCCAGCAACAAATACGACGCAATAGTAGTTGGAGCCGGACCAGGTGGCACCACCTGCGCCGCGTTGCTCCAGAAATGGGGACTGAAAACGCTGCTCTTGGACAAGAACGACCGCGTCGGCGGCAAGTCCATGGTGGTCAGCAAAATGGGCTACTCCTACGAGCTATGGCCGGTGCTGGCAACCCCTATGATGAACACCAAGTTCCATGAAGTCATGCAAGAACTGGGCGTGGAAGCGAAGATGTCACAGATGGTTCCCGCAGGTGCTGGCGGCGGTTTCCTGTACCGCCCCGGCAAGTCGAACAAGCACGAACTTTATCTGCTGGTTCCGCCTATTATGTACCCCGATTCCTTGACAGCAGAGGGTAAGGAGAAAGCCGATAAACTGTTCAACGATATGGTCGCCATGGAACAGGCCGATTTCGACGCCCTGGACGACGTCAACTTTCACGACTTCATCAAGCGATATGACGTGCCTCAGTCCGTATACAGCTATATGGCGGTCATGTGCAACATCCTCTTCGTGGAACCCATCGATATCACCTCCGCATCCGAGATGGCCAGGACGATGAAGGACTTCGTCACCAAGCTGGGTTCGGCCTACTTTATGGGCGGTCAGGGTAAACTTTTCGAAACCTTCGCCGCTGCATTTAAGCGCGACGGCGGTGATCTCAAATTGAATACCCGGGTGGAACGAATCATTGTCGAAGACGGCCAGGTCAAGGGTGTATACACCAGCAAGGGCGCATTCTATGCCCCCATAGTGATCAGCAATGCCGGTATCCAGCCGACGGCTTTAAAACTGGTAGGCGAAGAACACTTCGACAAGAGCTATGTGAATCGCATTAGAAGCCTGGTGCCTTCGCTGGGGCTGATCGGCAGCCGCTACTTCCTCGATAAGGTGGTATTCCCGGACTGTGCCTATATCATATACTCGGACGACAGCTGGTGGAATATGGAACGTTACATGAAGGCTAAAGCCGGTGACATACCCAGTGACATGCTTACCATTATCTTCAATCCTTCAGGTTTCGACCCCAGCCTAGCCCCCGAGGGTAAGCAGTGTATCCAGACAGCTACTCTGTTTCCCGCTGATCCCAAGATTAAAAACCAGAAGGCGTGGATAGATGAATTCGAGAGGCAGATAATTAAATTCGAGCCTCAGCTTAAGAACCACATCATCCGCCGCGAGGACTACACCACCACCGACGTCAGCCGCATGACCCGTGACGGCGTAGTGCCCGAACAGGGCGGTGAGTGCATCGGCCTGGGGCAGATGGTCGGCCAGTGCGGGCAATATAAGCCTTCACCGGTCGCCCCGATCCAGGGGCTATTCTACGTCGGCGTCGACGCCGGCGGCTATGGCGTGGGGATACACCATGCCACCGATTCAGCCACCAAGGTAGCACCCAAAGTACTGCAGTACTTCCAGACGCATTAATCTCAAACTTGAGGTAGCACAAGCCCCCGATTGCCTAACCTCCTGCGTCGGGGGCTATTTTTATGCATCACTTTCAAATCGATTTTCCCCATTCCCATTGCAGAACTGAATCGTGTCCCGACTGGAATTAACCAACCATTTACAATCATAATTTTAGATGTGTACTTCACATCGGCCATCCGTGTTTATTCATATGTTCAGTCGGTATTATTTACGAAGACTATTGCTTATTCTTTTATTTTGTGGTATATTATCGTACATAGAGCTATATTCAGTATTTTTATCTCCGCAGAGTGGTGCGGTACATCTGCGATTCAGCGATGCGAGGTAAATACAGTGAGAATCCTTCTGGTGGAAGACAACCGCGGGGACGCCAGGCTGATCCAGGAGATGCTGGAGGAGGCAGACGCCGGTGAGTTTAATCTTATATGTGCGGAGAGCCTCTCGGAAGCTTTGAAATGCTTCGATGAAACCTCGGTAGATGTTATCCTGCTGGACCTTTCGTTGCCCGATAGCCACGGCCTCGATACATTTATTAAGATAAACAACTGCGTCCCCGCAATCCCGGTTGTCGTGCTGAGCGGGTTCGGTGACGAAGCCTTCGCCGTGGAAGCGGTGCGCCGCGGGGCTCAAGACTACCTTGTGAAGGGACAGACGGACAGCAGCCTTCTGGTACGTGCCCTGCGGTATGCGGTGGAGCGCCAGCGCACTGAGAATGCGTTTGTCCAGGCAGAAAGGCTGAGGGCGCTGGGGGCGATGGCAAGTGGTGTGGCCCACGATTTCAACAATGTCCTGGCAGTTATCCTGGGGCGGGTTGAGCTAGCCCTAGAGGATGTGCAGGATGCCAAGCTCAAGAGAGACCTCCAGATAATACAGAAAACGGCACTAGATGCATCGAGTACAGTGAGGCGGCTTCAGGAATTCTCCAGGGTCAGGGTAGGACATGCCCTGGAACCGGTGGATATCGAACAACTCATCCACCATGCCCTGCAAATGGTGGAGTCCCGCAAGATACAGCTTAAAGAAACAGGCGCTGACAATATCGATATCGTGACCAATCTGTCCAGTGTGGGCTCGGTCCTGGGGGATGCCGCCGAGCTGAAACAGGCGCTGGTCAATATTATCTTCAACTCCATAGACGCGATGCCGGAAGGCGGCAATATCACCGTTACGAGTGAGCAGGAGAACGGCTTCGCGGTCGTCTCGATAAGCGACACAGGATCAGGCATACCCGATGAGATAAAGGGACGGATCTTCGATCCTTTCTTCACGACGAAAGGCTCGAAAGGCCTGGGACTTGGCCTGAGCGTGACCTATGGCATCGTAAACAGGCACGGCGGGAAGATCGATTTCGAAAGCGCTGTGGGTGAGGGCGCGACCTTCGTTATCAAGCTTCCCGTAGCTGGGGAGGTAGAACCCAAAGCTCCTGCCAAGCCCAAAGCGCATGCCGCCACAGATGCCAGTATATTGCTGATCGATGACGACACACAGGTCAGCGAGGTGCTTGAACTGATGCTGAAGAAGATGGGTCACCGGGTAACCGTATTCAACAAGGGCAGAGAAGCTGTAAATGCTTTTAAGGATGGGCAATACGATATAGTTATCACCGACCTGGGCATGCCGGACCTCACCGGCCGCGATGTGGCCAAGGCCATCAAGAAGGTAAACGCTGCCACTCCTGTGCTACTGATCACCGGCTGGGGTGTTCAACTGGAACTGGACGAAATGCCTGAGATCGACGGCATAATCGCCAAGCCATTCAGCAAAGACGCGCTTTCAGATAAGATTGCGGATTTGCTGGTGGCAAAACTGGGAAAGCGAAAATAAAACAGACAGATATTTAGTTCTACCATAGCAGCCGATAGCAAACCCGGTATAAAACCCCTGAACGACTTCGCCATAAACCGATTGAATTAGTACCACGCCGCTTCGATCAGCCATGATCCGATTGTTTTTAAAGCGTTATAGTTGAGTTCATATCCGAATACAACTGTGTTTCGTCGATTTCTCATGTTTCCCATAAAACAATATATCGATGGCATTATAACTATGGATGCTCACCAGTGCCACACCATGAGAGTTGACAAAAACAGTAGAACGGATTTATATATTAGCATGGCGAGGCCATTGAGCGACGCAGTATGCTCCATCAGGCACCACAGTGCTGAATATGTCGGCTCTGCTGTGGTGCACACAGACAGCATTATTCATGCATTGCGATTTAACAAAACGGCAGGAGGGTTAAATGGGATTTCCGTTAGGGTCACAGGAACTGGCGAACGAGATGTGGAGGCTGCAGGAGGCGGGAGACCCCGACTTCATGGGGGCGATTAAAGAGTTATCGATCAAGCTGTTATTTGTCGGTACCGACTGCCCGGGCAACGAGGACCGGCAGCTTGCAATCGATATTGAGGACGGCAGGTTTTTAGAGATCGAAGTCTCTGCCAAGCCAGCCCCAAGCGACCTTAGAACAACGCCTTTCGACCATACCAAGTACTATTTCCGTGTTATCGCCCCCCAGCAGATCCTGGTCGATATGGTCAATGGGAAAGTGGAAGTGGTGGACGTACTGGGGCAGATTAAGTTAGAGGGCGACTTCGGCAGGTTCATGGCGCAGCTCCAGCCATTCCTGCGTTTTTTCGAATATCTCAGCACTTTAGGTATTGTTCCATAATGAGCAAAGTAAAGATTGAAGGAGATTTCAACAAACTCATGGCGAATGCCGGGGGATTCATGGCATACATAGACTTCCTGAAGACAATGGATATCGAGCCGTGACTCCCATTGCGATCAGAGTATCTCAAACCGGATAACACTAATCAACATCTGCAAGATACCTTTCCACAGAAGCGTCAATATAAGATACACAAAAGCGCCGTCGAACTGACGGCGCTTAAAGTGCAATCAACGGTCTGCTATGACAAAGCACTGCAATATGTACACGTCATGTTCGGCTACCCTCGATTGACACTGGAATGCGACACGTTTGAAATCGAAGCTGACAGATGCCATCCATCCATACGTATCGACCAGGCCCTGAACTACACGCTAGGCGCACAGTCTCCAGAGTAAATCAAGAGATTCGATGCTTGACTGCGACCGTCCATGATGGCTATACTCACTGCTATGAAAGGGACAGTCGGCATCCTCGAACTACAGGACGATCGTTTCATTTGCGATGTCGTCTCCCAACTTAATGGAATTGCGGTCCAATTTATTTCCTTAGGCAGCGAGAGGATCCCATTTGAACGCGACTACAGGGTGGTAGTGGATCGGCTGAGCTTCGGTTACCCCTTCCTCAGGGAGATAATCAAGAACCTGGCACTCGGTGGAACCTATGTCATCAATAATCCATTCGCCGCTGCGGCCACCAACAAGATGCTCGATATACGACTGGGAAGACAGATCGGGATAGACTTGCCTAAAACCATCGTATTGCCCGATCGCGCTTCTGTTACCGAAACGGAAGGGCTGGTTGCCGAGCCATCATTGGGCCATGTGGGCGACGAAGTAGGGTTTCCCTGTATAGTTAAACCTTATAACGGATATGCATGGGAAGATGTCCACGTCGCGGGATCGGTGGAGGAATTACGGAACCTGTACAACGTCCTTGCCGGGCGTCATATCCTGCTGGTGCAACAGCTCATTCAATTCAAGGACTATTTCCGTGTTTTCTGCTTTGACAAGAAGGATGTACTGTTCATCAAGTGGGTACCCAAGCCTTTCGCCATGGGGCAATACCTGTGCTGCACACCGGAGGACATCGGCAGCGACAGGGAGCGACTGGCCGACCTGACCATAAAACTGAACGCCGCGCTAGATCTGGACGTAAATGTCATTGAATGGTGCGTGGACGCCGACGGCCGATGGTGGGTAATCGATGCGTTCAACGAAGTTCCCGATGTAACCAAAGAGGCACTACCACCCGAGTGCTATTCATGGATTGTAGATCGGTTTGCAGCCTGCATAGTAGACAAGCTTGACCCGGATAGAAAGAACCGAACTCTCTTCGGCTGACCGGCCACCTGCTGCGCATACCACAATCTGGCTATAACAGACGAAACCACAAACGCTTTTTACTTCGCCAGTTAGGCTGTTCACTCGTCAATCGAATTGTAACGCTGACTCACCCTTAAATCGAACTCCACCACTGCCATTATTCGTGAGTGTTGCGACATCGATTGCTGCTTAGCATAAAGCCGAATCACTCTATCAACTACCGAGACTAAAGGTGCGACTCTGCAGCGCTGTACACCGCACGCAACCTGTCGCCCAGTATGTGGGCCAGACGCGCCATCACCCTGTAGCCTACATCCGGCTCGTTTTCCAGTAGCGAACGCAGGGCGTCCCCACCGACGGAAATTACCCTGGTGGGCTTCTGACATATGGCAGATGCTGTGGAATCGCCGGGGCAGTATAACAACGCCGTCCACGCCATAGCCCTTCCCCTTCCCAATACCGCGACCGTGGTGTTAGCTTCGCGATTCCCCAGATAGAAAGTCCTCTGGAGCAGTACCTGACCCTCGATAACGATATAAAGCTTGGTGGTGTGCTCGCCCTGAGTGAAGATCATATCCCCAGCCTCATAGGATTCGATCTGACATGACCTGGCGAGCGCCTTGGCCAGCCTTTCCACCTCTTCTTCGCTTAACATGGAGAAAAGCTCACACACTTTCAAGCCATCAATTACTTCTTGCGACATTTTACCTTCGCCTCCAAAATAGTATCAGATATATACAGAGTTCTGTCGATCCTGAACGGTGTCTGGCTCAGCTTCCCCTTAAAAAGTTCAGGACCACCCTGTTGAACTCACCCCTCTTCTCCATAAAAAACGAATGAGAACCGCCCTCTATTCTAACCAGCCGTGCATCGGGTATCCTGCTGGCCAGCAAATCCGAGGATTCCGACGGCAGTATCCTGTCACCGGTACCGACGATCACCAGCGTTGGAGCTTTTATAAGGTGGAGTCGATCCACTGTGCTGTAATCAGCCACCGCTTTCATCTGCCCCAGTATCCCCTCGACTATACTGCTGAACCTGAAATATATTTTGGACACCGGCACCAGGAATATCCTGAAAGACAGCTTGCTGAATGCCAGCCCCGTGATATTGGCCATTACCCTGCCCATTGTCTTCACATCGATATTATCCAGATTTGCCTCTACAGTTCCATCCCCCAAACCCAGCATCTTCTGATGCTTCAGTCGCATCAGGGAATCGTCCTCCATGCCTGCAGTGGTACATACCAGCACGAGCTTCCTGACCCGCTCGGGGTAATTTATCGCCAGCTCCTGGGCGATCATGCCACCCATCGATGTGCCCATCACATGAGCGCTCTCGATTCCAAGGTGATCCATCAGCCCTATGGCATCGTCAGCCATGGTTTTTATAGTATAACGCTCTACCGGCTTGTCGCTCCTGCCCACACCACGATTGTCGAAGAGTACCACCCTGTAATGCCAGCTGAAGGCCCGCTTCTGGAAAGTCCAGCCCACCCTGGGCCCCCCGAGTCCCTGTATCATAATTACAGGCTCACCGCTGCCACATATCTCGTAATCGATATTGATACCGTTTACTTTCGCTCTTGGCATATTGCACGGCTCCCGATGCCGGATTACACAGCAACTGTATAACCAGCCAATCCGAATGTCAATATCATACGCGGTGATTCCGCAAAGCATTGTGCCAACCAGCCCGAACAGCATACAACTTTGCAAAAAGGTTCAAATTCTGGTATCAATATAGGCAGGAAAATAAATTATCACCCATCATGAACAGCGAAAAATCGGTTCCCGGAGACGGTCGACGACAGAGGACGCTATCAATTCAGGTCACCTCCGATACGATCGATGCAATCGATCTAGCGATAAACAAGAATAGGATTCTTCGGCGGCTGGGTTACACAGTGGATGCCAAACCCAGGCCGGCTATCGAATCCTTGCTGATCGACACATTGGAGGAAGCCTTGACGATGTTACAGCCGGTATTCTCCTGTACGACGATGGACGTGCAACGGATACACAGGCCAAATATATCCCTGTCCGGCGGCAGCGACGCCAGCGTTACCCTGACCAGCGATGTGCTGTGCCGGGCTCTGGCCCCGTGTCATCAGGCGATCATCTTCATCTGCAGCATCGGGCAGGGTCTCGAGGACAGCGTAACGCAGATGATGAGACGGGGGCAAACACTGAAAGCATCCATACTGGATGCCATCGGGTCTGAGGCGGCAGAAAGGACTGCCGATTATGTAGAAAAAACGGCTGGTCGATCGGCTGAAGCGGCCGGCGCAGGCATAACCCTGCGCTTCAGCCCCGGCTACTGCGACTGGGACATCTCCCAGCAGCGCCTGATATTTGGCCTGTTCGACTCCGGAACTATCGGTGTGAAACTGACCGAAGAATGCCTGATGATACCGCGCAAATCCGTGTCCGGCATCATCGGTGTCGGGTGGGCCGACGCGAAACACCTCAGGGTATCGCCGTGCCGCTCGTGCGACAGGCGCGATTGCGACCACAGGCGATAGGCGTCACAGGATAGACCCATTGCCAGGATATCATCGAAATAGAATATAATGAGCCACGTCGCCCGATTTCCTGTAGCGAGTAACATGGATCCAGGACCGCCATGTTAGTTATCACTGGGAAGGCATAGGCACCAGTAATAGGGGCCTCCTCAACACATATCGGCAGGTCAGGCTTGCAGAATAGCGATTGTCGATAGATCGTCGTCGTGGGCATATCGGCTGCCTGCACAGTCCGACTCATGGCATCATGATGCGATTGTGCAGCTGGCATGATGCGATATACACCAGACAGGTTTAAGAAGACGCGAACCTTGACAGCCAGTATCGCAAGGTATATAAGATTGTTACAGCCTGTGAAAATATAAGGTAAATAAAGAGAATGCGAAAAGAGCAAAAACACAACAGAATCGCAGGCGACAGCCAGATGCCCAATAGCCATCGGGTTATTCGAGAGGAAGCAGAGAGGCTGCGCACCCTGTTCGAATCGATGCCGGATGCCGCCGTCATCGTAGATGCCGATCTGAATGTAATCGATGCCAATCCTGCAGCAGCCCGGCTGGCGGGATTCCAGCGCAGGGAAGACTTCATTGGAAGCAAGGGGTTGGATTTCATCCCACGAGAGCAAATTTCTGAAATAACCGCATCCTTAAACAAGGCAGTAGAGGGAGAATTTAGAGACAGGGTGCAGATGTCCATTGTGAACGCCACCGGCAAATATGTAGACGTTGAAATAAGCGTATCGATTCTTACTGACGACTCAGGGAAGATAGAAGGCTTTATCGTCATCGGCCATGACATATCGCAGAGGCGTCTCGCTGAACGGTCACTGCAGGAAAGCGAGATGAGATTCAGGGGGCTGTTCGAGAACATGAGCAGCGGAGTCGCCGTGTACGAGGCTATAAACAACGGCGAAGATTTTATATTCAAAGACCTGAACAGCGCCGGGGAGAGGATATCGCGGATGAGGAAACAGGCTGTCATTGGCAAAAGCGTCCGCAGCGTCCGTCCCGGGCTGGCTGAGATGGGCTTCATCGATGTCTTGCGGCAAGTGTGGCTGACCGGCAAAACGGAGCGCCTGCCCACATCATATTATCAGGATGAGCATATCAGCGGGTGGCGGGACAATTACATCTACAAACTTCCTTCAGGAGAGGTGGTAGCCATATACGATGACGTCACCGAGCGCATAGAGGCACAGGATGCCCTGCGTGAATCGGAGGAAAAGCTCAGGATAATATTCGAGTCGATGAAGGATGCGGTGACCATCACCGATATGACGGGCATGATCATCGATGTGAATGAGGCTGCGCTGCGTATCGGTGATTTCGACAGCAAGGTAGAGATCATAGGCCATAACGGCTTCGACTATGTCGCTGAAAAAGACCGCGCCAGGGCTCAAAGGAACATGGAGAGGTCGTTCCAAAGCGGCAGTACAGAAACCGTGGAATACACGTTTCTTAGAAAGGATGGCACTGAATATGCGGCTGAATCCAGCGCATCCATCCTGAGAGATGGGTCTGGGAAACCCGCCGGCACACTTTCAGTATCGCGGGACGTAACTGAGCGCAAACGCATTCAGCAGGCGCTTGAGGAGTCCGAGGCTAGATACCGCTCAGTTATAGAGAACGCCAACGAGGCTATAGTGGTAGCCCAGGATGGCATGCTCAAATTCTTCAATCCCAAGACGCTGGAGATAATGGGCTATTCTCGCGAGGAACTGGAATCGAGGTCTTTCCTGGATGTCATCCTCCCAGAAGACCGCGAGATGGTGGCCGAGCGACATATACGCAGGCTCATGGGAGAGGAGTTGCCCCATGTATATTCCTTCCGCATTATCGATAAAGACGGGAACGTTAAGTGGGTGGAGATAAACGCGGTTTTAATAGAATGGGACGGCAGGCCCGCCACACTCAACTTCCTCAATGACATTACAGCCCGCCGGGAGGCGGAGGAAGCTCTGCGGGAGGGCGAGGAAAAACTTCGGCTGATGTTCGAGTCCATCGGGGAGATGCTCATGATCCTGGACCTGCATGGTAAAATGGTCGATGTCAACCCATCTCTCATACGCACAATGGGCTACAGCCGGAAAGAGGAGCTGCTCGGGCGCAGCGCCGCTGACCTGGTAGTCGAAAGCGATCGGCAGAATGTCATCAATTATACGATCGAGTCCATTAAGCAGAGGGAGATAACCGGTAAGTCGGACTACAGGCATCTTAAACTTAAGACAGCGGATGGCAGTCTTCTGGACGCTGAGTACAGCATCACCCTGATGCACGATAGAAACGGACGCCTCACCGGGGTCATCGGCATCGGTCGGGACATAACACAACGCCTGCGCGCGGAGAGTGAACTCAGACGGCGCAACAGGGAACTCTCTGCCATCGCCAGCGTAACACAGATGCTCAGCCAGCAACTCAGGCTGAACAGGGTCCTGCATACCGCCATGGACAGCATCCTGGATGTCGTCAACTTCTCCGCTGGAGCCATCTGGCTCGTCGACGCCGAAGGTGAAACCCTGGAACTTGCCAACCATCGAGGTTTCGGCGAACAGTTCGCGCAGTCGGTTGCCACAATACCTCTCAGCTCCGGCATAACGTCCCGGGCGTTCAGGACCGGGAAGACCGTTGCAGTTTCTAATATTGCAGCGCAGCGGAATCTGTCGCAGAGATATAAAGACGCCACATCCGCGGAGGGTCTGAAATCGTTTATCAGCATACCGCTCAAGACCAAGGTCAGGACCCTTGGCGCCATGGGCCTCTTCAGCCGTGAACGCCTCGACCTCCCGACGGAGGACCTGCGACTGCTGGACACCCTGTCGGGACAGATCTGTATCGCCATAGAGAATGCCCAACTCCTGGAAAAGCTCAGTGAATTATCCGAGACGGATGCCCTCACCGGGCTGTATAATCGTCGCACCTTCTATGCCATGCTGGAGACAGAGATCAGCCACTCCGGCAAGCTGGGTCACCCGTTCTCGCTGGTCATGCTGGACCTGGACGGGTTTAAAACCTACAATGACAGGTTTGGACATACGGCGGGTGATGCCGCCCTGAAGAGCTTCGCCACCGCGCTCAAGTCGGCGCTGCGCAAGAGCGACGTCGCCTTCCGCTACGGCGGTGACGAATTCACCCTGATCCTCCCCGGCACCGAATCCCTGAGAGCGCGCAGTATCATCGACCGCATCCGCAGCAGGTGGACCCAGACTCCCTATGCACACTACTCCAGCGCCGAAACCCCCATAAGGTTCAGCGCCGGCATCGCCCAGTACCCAGACGATACCGAAACCCTCGACGGACTGATATTCCTAGCAGATACCGCGCTGTTCCTGGCCAAACGGGAGGGCGGCTACCAGTCCATGACGGCGTCCGACTTGGGGACGCTCCCGTCAGATGTGCTGGGAACCGCAACGCTGGAACAGGTATTCGCGCTGGCTTCCATGGTAGATTCCCGGTCGCCTTACCTGGATGGTCATTCGAAGCGGGTTGCCATCATCGCCGGGGCGGTCGGTAGTGCGCTTGGCCTTGACGAGGAATTGCTGTCGCAACTCCACACGGCTGCCCTGCTCCACGACATCGGCAAGTTAGGGGTGCCGGACACGATACTGGGCAAGCCGGACAGCCTGACGAAGGACGAGAGGCATGTCATCGACAAGCACCCTGCCGAGGGGGCGCGGATACTGAGCCACGTCATGGACCTATCGGCCATAGTGCCCTATGTCAAGCATCACCACGAGTGGTATGACGGCAGCGGTTACCCCGACAAACTCAATGGGGAAGAGATACCGCTACTCGCCAGGATACTTACCGTCGCTGATTCATACGATACGATGACCACACCCCTGCCACACAAGAAAGCCATGAGCCATAACGAGGCCGTCGAGGAACTGAAGCGCTATTCAGGCATACAGTTCGATCCGGAGATCGTCGAAGCTTTTTGCCGAAGTGTGAACAGGAATATCGCCAAGGAATGATCTAACCTGCGCGATGCGGCGCACATCGCCTTCACTCGAGCGGTACGCGCAGCCTGATATCGTCCGCTACCATCACAGCGCTTCTGGCGCAGGCGGGCAGCCCGATCCACCCGGCAGGCTTGACCCCGTCGCCGACGTTGTACAGGTTCTCCACAGGCGTCTTCTGCGGCATGTCCAGACCGGGCCAGCTGAAGTAGCCCGGGCACTCGTCGCGGAAGTAGCTGGTAGTGATGATCTCGGCCTTCTTTTCGAACCCCGGCACGATGTCCTTCAGTTCCTGTAAAATCCCCGCCTTGTCCGCCTGCACATCGTACGGCGGCAGCGATGAGAGAGGCGTGCCGCCGGCCATAAGCAGGTGCTTCCCTTTCGGTGCGAGCTCCGGGCAGAGCAGCGTTGGTGTATTCAAACAGCTGAGCCTCTGGCCCATAACGAACACAAGTGAGTCACAGTCGACCAGCGGCTCATCGCTGCAGGCGTGGACCGCCATGAACGGCGCCGGCCGCAGCGTCTTACGCATCTGCTTGAGGTACCAGCCATCGAAATTATCGCTTCCAGCCAAATCGACGGTTCTCTTTGGCCCTGCGTTGCTCACCACCGCCTTGGCCCTGACTTCGACCGTATCGCTACCCCTTTGCACTACCACCCCTGCCACCTTGCCCCCATCGACCATAATCTGCTTGACCTGACAGCGGGTCACCACTTCGCCTCCTTTGGCCTCGATCGCCCTGGCCAGCGATTCCATCAGCTCCAGGTTCCCGCGTGGCGCTATGCCGACGCCTTTGCCCTTTGGCATCTTGAGATACTCGAAGAACTTGCCTGCCGGCAACTCATCGTCATTCACGAAATGCGTCGGGCTAACCAGCGCCCAGAAGGCGCGCAACACCCTCTCGTTATCGGTATACTGGAGCACCCAGTCGCGCAAAGAGATGTTGTCACCAGGCTGCTGCCACATCAGCGCCTTCTTCAACCCACCCATCACCCGCCCCGCCTCCGCCTCGCTGCCCGCCGCCTGAGTCAGCATCATCCGCATCCCGCCCTTCGCCGGCATCTCGTAGTCCTTCCCTTCGAAGCGGTAGCGGAACGGGGACGTCGGCCGCACATCCAGCTTTGCCCCGACGGAATTGAAAACCTCTTCGATCACCCCACCCATCTCGATCTCTATCGCCCCGGTTGTTATCTTGTAACCTTTGTGTTCTATTGTGGAACAGCGCCCCCCAACCTTCGGCAGCCGCTCGACCGTCAGCGCCTTATAGCCGGCCGCGGTCAGCAGCGCCGCCGCCGACAGCCCCCCAATCCCGGAGCCGATTATCACAACGTCATAGCTGTTACGTTTCACTCAAACCTCCTGAATGTAATCCACGAACTAACATTGCTTTAACCTGTCATAAGACATGGATTGGAATCGCCTTCAGACACAATGGCTCCCGGTCGAAACGTCAGGTTGCAGAAATTTATTGAACCGACATCAAATTAGGTTATTCTGAAATCTTCCTTACCATCTGCCTAGTGAATTGTGGCATTTCATTTTGGTCCATGCATTCGAAGGCTTCGCGCCAACTGATAACCTTGTGAGTTATGCTTATTTCCTTTTTGAACACAAGGAACATAAAGTCTGTCCTAATGCCTAAAAGGTCCTCCATCATGTATTTCTGAAGTTCCATTTGGCCCACATAGGCTAATCCACGATACCGAAATATTGCCTTTTCAGCTTCAGCTGCCGGATAAAATCCTTCTCCTGATTCATACTTGGCTTCAATGCAAACTGCATGATCTTTGTCGATATGGATTACGATATCTGGCTTGATATTGAAGGACCACTTGAACTTGCAAATGTTAAGAAAATCGTTGTTATCCGGGAAATTGGCGGTGTACTTGGTGATTGCCCACTTACCAGGATATTGGATAAATTCTGATGATGGCTCTCCGCCAACCCCAAATGTAATATTGATTTCCTTCAGTGACATCTCAAGGATTCTGTCAACATCTCGGATGGGCAAGTGGCAGCGAATGATTCTCTTCTTCATTTCCTCATCATGGATATTCGCCCAAAGATCTCTAAGATAGGAATACTCGAAATAGATCCCGAAGTCAGGGCCAATGTTCGCTGAGAATCCACATTCTCTTAGAAATCTCTCAGCGTTTCCAGGCTTGCAAAGAGCAGCGAAAAGGATTGCTGCGTAGTTTCGTTCCTCACGATTGATCTCGCAGTAGTTCGGAGATAGGTTGGTTGTCTGTCTAATGCCCACTTAATATCCCTTTTCAGCTTTATAACATCACTTCTATCCCATCGCAACAAGCTTTAGGATAATAAACCAGCACAAGCAGCAAGTCAAGCTAATACGCGCAGGCATATCCCACAGCCTGTCCCATCTGCCCCAACAAGCTATTGACAACCGCACGAGCTTGCTTTAGTATTTGTTTCTCTGCCATGGCTGTCGATTGAAGGTGCAGCTGCACAAGATAGCAGCCTGTCACCACCGAGATAAAAGTCACATACAGCAGCCCGAATCCAGTCTAAAATCCGTTATCGTAAAGGGGGCGCGATTGAAAGTTCTCGGCATCATGGGCAGCCCGAGGTTAAAAGGCAACACCGACCTGCTGCTGGATGAAGCCCTCAAGGGAGCAAAAAACCGGGGGGCGACCGTCGAGAAGATAGTCGTCGATGGTCTGCATATAGAGCCCTGCCGCGAAAACTACGGCTGCGAAAAGGACGGCAGGTGCGTCATCAGGGACGACATGGACAGCATATACGCCAAGCTACTCGAGGCCGACAGGGTGATACTGGCATCGCCGATGTTCTTCTACGGCATCACCAGCCAGTGCAAGGCGCTCATCGACCGCTGCCAGGCGCTGTGGGTGAAGCGCTACACACTTAAACAGGAGCCGCCGGCCGGGCGCAGGGGAGCCTTCATCGCCGTCGGCGCGACTAAAGGCAAAACCCTGTTCGACGGGTCGATACTCACAGTGAAATACTTCTTCGACGCCATCGGCGTGGAGTACGCCAGCGAGCTGCTGGTTCGCGGCGTGGACAAGAAGGGCGATATCAGAAAACATCCTACGGCGCTGTCCGACGCCTTCGAGTTGGGACAAAGGCTGGCGGAAGAGTAACGATCGTATCCCGGGAGGTGCATGATGACGGTCAGGAACACCGGCGAACAATACCGCTGCAACGTCTGCGGCAACGAGGTCACTGTGACCCGGGCAGGCGGAGGTACGCTGGTCTGCTGCGGGCAGGATATGCAACTGATAAAGAAATGACGAAAGGAGCGAACGATGCCAAAGATATCGAATATCGAGGACTGGGCCATGGCGAGGGAATCGCTGCGGGAGGAGCTGGACGCGATCAACAAATACGAGGAAAGAATAAAGAAGACCAGCGACAACACCTTGAAGAAGGTGCTGCAGCACAACTCGGATGAGGAGAAGGAACACGTCGCCATGCTGGTCGAGTGGCTGCGCAAGAGCGACCCCAAGCAGGATAAAATGTTCGACGAGCACGACTAGGCGGTGCGACCGACGATAAAAAATGTTGGAGGACAAAGATGCCCTATACTGCCAATGATTACAGTAAACTTATCGGGATGAACGGCTTCAGCGAGACGCAGCTGAAGAACCACTTCACCCTGTACCAGGGATACGTGACCAACACTAATAAGGTGTACGACACGCTGAAGGAGATGCTGAAGGCCGGCAAGGCCACCACGCCGGAGTACGCCGAGTTGAAGCGCCGCTTCGGTTTCGAGTTCAACGGAATGCGGCTCCACGAGTACTATTTCGAGAACCTGGGCGGCAAAAAGGCGCTGAGCAAGTCGGGCAGGCTGGCAAAGCTGCTGCCCGGCGGATTCGGCAGCTACGATGACTGGGAGAAGGACTTCCGGGCTACCGGCGCCATGCGCGGCATCGGCTGGGCCATACTGTACCAGGACAACACCAACGGCTGGCTGTTCAACCAGTGGATTAACGAGCACGAAACGGGACACCCCGCCGGCTGCCAGCCAATACTGGTCATGGATGTGTTCGAGCACGCCTTCATGCTGGACTACGGCCTCAAGCGCGCCGATTACATCGAGGCCTTCTTCAAGAACATCAACTGGGATGCGGTGGAGGCCAGGTTGGGGCTATGCGATTGTACAGAACCTGATGGAGCTAATCCCGCATCTGAATTCTGAGTTATCAGCGATATCGAACGATAATCGCTAGCGAAAGGTGGATTATGGACACGAAGGTATTACACCTGATCAGCTACGGACTATACATCGTCTGCTCCAAGAAGGGCGACAGCATAAACGGCCAGATAGCCAACACCGTGATACAGGTCTCATCCGAGCCGCCGCGGATATCGGTATGCATCAACAAGCAGAACCTGACACACGAGTTCATCCAGGACAGTAAAGTGTTTACCGCCTCGATCATATCGCAGGATGCCCCGCTGAAGCTCATCGGCGAGTTCGGATTCAAGTCGGGACGCGAGGTGAACAAGTTCGAGGGGTACAAGTATAAGGCGGACGAGACCGGCGCCCCGGTCGTTCTCGACAGCTGCCTGGGCTACCTTGAGGCCAGGGTGATCGACTCAATGGATGTCGGCACACATACGATCTTTATCGGCGACCTGGTGGCTGCAGAGACCATCGCACAGGGCGAGCCGATGACCTACGCCTATTACCACCTGATAAAGCGCGGCACCACGCCCAAGACCGCGCCGTCCTATCACAAAGATTAGGAGGCATGATCGAGATGGCTAAATACAAGTGTACCGTCTGCGGATACATTTACGACCCCGAGGTGGGCGACCCGGAAACCGGCATACCGCCGGGGACACCCTTCGAGAGCCTACCCGACGACTGGGCCTGCCCGGTGTGCGGCGCCACCAAGGATGAGTTCGAGAAAATATAGTTGTGTCGAAGGATGCGAGCGAGATGCCTGAGCAGAAGGCGTGCCCCGACTGCGGTTGCCTGATCGCCGGCGAAGGTTACGAGACCGGCGGTGTGGTTTTCTGCTGCGAGCCCTGCGCCGAGGGCGATCCGTGCCAGTGCGGCTGTTGCAGCCAGCCTGAGAAGCCACGACCCTCCGGGTGACAAGGGTGCGAAAGCAGAAACAGGACGCTCTGACTATTGACACAGGGCGGAAACGAACGATAATAAATCGTGACGGCATGGCTCGAACCATGAGCAGAAAGGCGTATAGATGAGCAAGGTACAGCTGGCGAAAGGGGTTTACTGGGTAGGCGCCATCGACTGGAACATCAGGAATTTCCACGGATATTCCACACATCTCGGCACGACATATAATGCCTACCTTGTAGTCGACCAGAAAGTCGCCCTCATAGACACTGTCAAAGCCCCGTTCTTCGACCAGCTGATCGAGCGGGTAAACGAGATCGTGCCCTTCGAAAAGATCGACTATATAATCTCCAACCATGCCGAGATGGACCACTCAGGCTCCCTGCCGATGGCGATGGACAGAGCCAAAAAGGCCAAACTCGTCACCCTTGCCAAATTCGGCGTCGACGGGCTGAACAAGCACTTCCATTGCGATTGGGACACGCTCCCGGTCAAGGAGGGCAGCGTGCTGGATCTGGGCAAGCGTAAGCTGACATTCATTCCCACCCCCATGCTGCACTGGCCCGACTCCATGTGCACCTACTTGGTCAACGATAAGATCCTGTTCTCCATGGATGCCTTCGGGCAACACCTGGCAACTGCGAAGAGGTTCGACGACGAGGTGGGGCTGGACGTCATCATGCCGCAGGCAGCCAAATACTACGCCAACATCCTCATGCCCTTCGGAGACCTGATAGTCAAGGCGGTCGATAAGCTCAGCAGTGTCGACATCAAGATAGTCGCCCCCAGCCACGGCGTCATTTGGCGCTCGCATATCGACGATATCGTTAAAGCGTATGCCTCATGGGGCAAAGGAGAGTCGATACCCAAGGCAGTGATCGTCTACGACACCATGTGGGGCAGCACCGAAAAGATGGCGCAAGCGCTGGCGGAAGGCATCATCGATGGGGGCGTCGAGGTGAAGGTGTACAACCTGACGAGATCGGACAGCAGCGACATCATCAAAGAGGTGCTTGACTGTAAGGCCATCGCCATCGGTTCGCCAACGCTCAACAACGGGCTGTTCCCCTCGGTGGCCGGGTTCATGTGCTACATGAAGGGCCTCAAACCGAAAGGGAAACTGGGAGCCGCCTTCGGCTCATACGGCTGGGCCGGCGGCGCGGTCAAGGCCATCGAGAAAGAGCTGGCGGACGCAGGCTTCGATATGATCGACCCAAGCCTGTCAATCAAGTTCGTCCCCGACGAAGGCAAACTGAAACGATGCTACGAGACCGGCAGAACGATAGCCAATAAGATAAAGTCAGCTTAACTGGAGGGAGGTAAACGCCAATGGTTGATGCACTGGATGCACTCAGGCTGGGTATCGAGAGGGAGAAAGGGGCTCACAAGTTCTACAGCGACGCCGCCCAAAAAGTGACCAACGAAGCCAGCAGGAGCATGTTCAACTGGCTCGCCGGTGAGGAGCAGGGGCACATCCGGGTGCTGGAGAAGGCACAACAGGCGGTCCAGAGCAAGAAAGGCTGGCCGGGCGAGCAGGAGTGCCGCGACTCCGGCGACCTGTCCCAGCCGGTGGAGAAGGCCGAGTTCCCCAAACTCGCGGAGGCCAAAGCTGAGGTCAAGGAAGACGTACCTGAGATGGAGATCCTCAGCCGCGCCATCGCCGACGAGAGGGATGCAATGTATTTCTACACCGAACTCGGCGAGGGAATCTCTGACCCCGAGGGCAAGAAGATGATGAAGACCCTCGCCGCCATCGAGAAGGGGCACCTGGAACTCCTGGAAGAGGAATACGAGTGGCTGCGCCGCTCCAGGCAGACGTTTACCATCCACCGCTTCACCCTGCCCGGCAAAAGCTAAAACCCGGCTCGACCGCTTTTAAAAATCACATGGCAGACTGGATACCCGCCAGCGGCAGCGGACACCCGCTCGAGGCGCTCGACGGCGCGCCGTTGGAAGGTGTGACCCTCGAGGTGACGCTGGGTCCGCGGAACCGCTACGGCGCGACATATTTCAAAGCCTCGCTGCGCGATGCCACAGGCAACGCCAGCCAGCCCTTCTTGCTGGCACTGCACAGCTCCGGCCCCTATCCCGCCTTCAACTGGATCGAGATCATCACATTGAACCGAGACGCTGATTTACCCAATGGCACGCTGACCCCGTCCGACACCGGCGTCCAGCAACTGTTCAACCGCCTCTCAGCCCTCATCCCGCCGGGCGGCCACCTGATGGCGGAATACGAGAGCGACGGCTGGTCGGAGACCCGGCGCGGCCTCGCCTGCGGCATACCGCCGGTGGCTACGCCACTGGGCGATGCGATGTTCCACGCCGGCTGCGGCATCGCCTTCAAGGACTGGCACTTCGCCGAGGGCGGCATCGAGGGGCCACGTAAGCTGCAGGGGTACAAGCCGCTGGACGACGGGCACCGCCTAGCACGCGCTGCCGACATGCGGACGGAGATCGAGTCATTCATCGACAGCCAAACTAAAAGCGGCTGCCGCGACCTGTGGGAGGCAGCTATCGAGCGGGCGAATAAGATACTCTCCGAGCTGCCGCCAGCCTGACCCGCCCGCAGGACCGGTGTCCCATGCTGGCCTGTGCACCGACGAGGAGATGGACTCCCACAGCCCGGGCACGATAGGTTCGGCAGAGAGATATTCAGCAACATGATCGCACCGGGATGTCTCCTGGCGCTGGCTCAGATCGACGCACACACATCGCCCATCGTACTTCCCATAGTTCCCATTTGCCGCGTTTGGTGTATAATGCTCTGAGACACGCGGATACGAGACATGGCCATACAGTTAGACCTCCTCAACTCGATACCCTATTTCCAGGGGCTGAGCCGTCCCGAGCTTGAAGACATCCGGAATGTCATCTTCGAGAAAAAGGCTGAGCGAAACGATATCGTCCTCACTGAGGGCGACCCGTCCACAGCCCTGCTGTTCCTCGTGTCGGGGGCGCTCAAGCTGTTCAAGACCTCATCGGAGGGGAAGGAACAGATACTGCGCATTTTGCGTCCCGGCGAGGCTGTCAACGACGTTTCCATATTCGACGAGGGTCCCAATTTCACCAGCGCGCAGGCGATGTGCCCGGCGGTGCTGTACGGCATCGATGCCAGGAGGCTGAAAGCCATGATGGATAAATACCCCGCCATCGCCGGCAACTCTCGCCGCATACTGGCCCAGCAGGTCCGGCACCTGGGCACGCTGGTGGAGGATCTGTCGTTTAAGCCTGTGATCGGGCGGGTGGCCAAGATACTGCTGGAGTACGCCCGCGAGACACCGGGGCCACGGCCGCGACTGACGCAGCAGGAGAAGGCGGCCATGGCGGGCACGGCGCGCGAGGTGGTGGGGCGGTCGCTCAAGGCGCTGGAGGAGGAAGGCGCCATCAGGCTGGAGCACAACCGGCTGGTGGTGGAGAATAGGAAGGCGCTGGAGGACATAGTTGCCGCGTTTTCATGATGCGGGTGAGACCCAGGTCACATTCAAGCGAAGGAATATGTTGATACCATGACGGAGGGATGAACGGGAAGTGGCTGATATGCCGGTTATAGATTATGAAAAATGCGATGTCTGCGGGCTTTGCGTGAGCGCCTGCCGCTGCAATATACTGGTGATAATCGATGGCAGGCTGGCTGTGGTTCAAAAAGAGAAATGCGACATTTGCAGCCGCTGGTGCACGACGTGCGAGGACCTCTGCCCGCGCCAGGCCATCACCTGTCCATTCGAGGTAATAAGCGAAGACGGACAGTAGCCGATCGGGGCTGCGTCCCCGCTTCGTACAACCAGAACACCGTGAGACAAAAGTCGCATACACCCGCTGCATATCAGGCGTAGAATTCCCCTGGAGGTGCGAGAGACAAAACCATGTATAATACGAGTGTGCGACAGGGGAAACCCATAACCCGGAGGCGGGTCCTGCACTGGGTTATCGCCGCCGCCTTCCTGGCCCTGCTTGTAACCGGCCTGATAATTTATACCCCTACACTTTCTACACTGGCATCCGGAGGAGCGACACGGCTGATACACAAGATAGCCGCGGCCATGCTGATAGCCGCGCCCGCCATCTACGCCGTGGCAAAACCCGAAGCCGCTCGCCAGTGGTTAAGAGATGCAGCTGTCTGGAAAAAACTTCAATCCAGTGACCCGCACTTCGTCAATACGTGGCAGCGCAAGCACAAGTTAATCATATCGCTGGGCTTCATCCTGTTCGCCGTCACCGGCATGCTGCAGTGGTTCTTCAAAGGATCGATTCCGAGTGGTGTATTCAACATATCGCTGTTCGTCCACGGCATCCTGTTCTTCGCATCCATTGTCGTCCTGCTGTACCACGTATACTTTGAACTCAACTGGTGGCTATGGAAGCGGCGTTACTGCCGCAGGTGCACTTTACCCCTGTGCTCCGCCTCGTGCCCGGTGAGCGCCGTCGCCGTTACAGCCGGCGGAACCGTCGAGCGCGACGCCATCAAGTGCAACAACTGCCGCCTGTGCCTGCAGGACTGCCAGCGCCAGGCCCACTACCGCAAGACCGTCCGACGGTAAGCGCACCGTCAGCTCGGGCATCCTCACGACCTGTGCGAACCGTCCATCCGACAGCCTCGATCGATCTCACCTCTTTGCGCTGCCTTCGTGTTCCAACGGGATATAAGTCACATACAATCGGACCGCCCCGGACTATAATTGAGCCGCAGCAGTTAAGGGGGTGGTGCATGATGGGCAAGAGAAAAGCAATGGCGACTGTGGACAGAATTAAGGAAAGGGCCGTTGAGCCTGCCGCTCAGACAACGTGCGGGTGTTCCCGCGGGCACTGCCACTACTGGGTCATAGAGACGCCCAGTGGCCCCATCAGCCGGGGCATGTGCAAGTTCTGCGGTCTGACCCGGGATTTCGACAGCTTCGGTCCGGACTCGTGGTGGCAGGGGTATGCCCCCGATGTCGTGGTGCCCGGTCTTCCGGATATATCCAATAAGGATAAAAGCGGTTAAAATATTACTGTTGACATGAGCATTCAGCAGGAGAACGACAGTCGCATGATAGACGACCGGCTGCAGAAGAAGAAAGATAACAAGATAAGGAAAAAGCGGAAGGCGCTATATGCCAGCATTGCCAACGAGATCGGCCGCAGCTGCAAGACCATCAAGTGCAACAGAGAGATGAACATCCGCCTCGAGTTCACCGCCGCGAGGGAAGGCGGCCTCAACCAGCTGACCATGAGCCTGAAGAACAACAACGACGGCACCGCCACACTGGTCATACGGGGCAGCCGTCACATCAAGCTGGTGGATAACCGCGAATAGCGTCCCGCAACTTTCGGCGAAAATCGGCATGGATATCACCATATATACCACCCCCACCTGCGGCTACTGCCACCTCGCCAAGGATTACCTCCGCCAGCGTGGAATACAATTTACCGAATACGATGTCTCCATCGACCGGGCTGCCGCCGAGGAGATGGTGCGCCGGTCGGGACAGATGGGCGTCCCGGTCATCGTCATCGGCGATGATGTGATTGTGGGCTTCGACCGGGCGCGCCTGGACCGGCTGCTCGACAGTGGCGGAGACAGCCAGCGCCCCCGTTTCGGGTTGAAGATCGCCGACGCCAGTAAAACTGCTCCGCGGTTGGGGCTGGCACCGGTGTTCGGCGCGCTGGTGGGCGGCGTCGCCCCCGGCTCCATCGGGGAAAGGGCAGGCATACAGGCAGGCGATATCATCACCGAGTTGAACATGCGGCCGATCCACAGTGCCGGCGACCTGGAGAGCGCCATCGCCGCACTCACAAGCGGGCAGCGCGCGACCATCGTCCTGATCAGGGGACAGCAGACGCTCAAGTCCGAAGTTGTCGTCTAGGAGACCGACATCGAACGCGGCGTTGACTGCGCCCCTTGCTCGGTATGCTATACTACGGACAGCCGTATCAGCTTCGATACGAACCATGAAGGAGATCGCATATGACAGAGATGGATGTCTATGAAAAGCTCGCCGACATGATCGATGCAGAGGACATCGTAGGAATGCCAAAGACCCCCGCGCTGCTGAGGCTGCTGAGCCTGCAGTTCACCCCGGAGGAGGCGCAACTGGCGCTGAGCGTGCACCTCACGGGGGGCACTCTGGGCGAGATCGCCGAGAGGTCGGGCATGGCAAAGGGCAAGCTAAAACAGATGCTCAACACCATGGCCGACAAGGGCACGGTATACATCGATCCGGGGAAGGACGATCCGATGTACAAGGTGGTGGGCTCCGCCGCGCCGGGGCTGATCGAGACCGGGCTGTGGGGCAACATCAAGTACCCGTTCACCGTGGAGCTGGGCAAGGCCATTAACCAGGTGCTTAAAGAGTGGTCGGAGGAGAAGCTGTGCAAGCTGGGGTTCCCCTTCGCTCCGGTATGGGCCGGCATGGCGGCGCTTCCCGACGATGCGCAGCCCGCCGAGAACCTGGCAGAGGTGCTCAGGGAGGCCGGTCACTGGAGCACATCGCCATGCCCCTGCCGGCTGTCGCACTGGCTGGTGGACCCCGGCAATCACTGTGAGCATATGCTGGAGACCTGCATACATACCGGCGACCTGAGCCGCTGGACGGTGGGGCACGGTATGGCCCGCGAGCTGACCTACGATGAACTGGTGGAACTGCTCAAGAAGTGCACCGAGGACGGACTGGTCTCCACCCTGAATATCAACAACTGCGTGTGCAACTGCTGCAATGACTGCTGTGCCATATTCCATGGGCAGAACCTGGGGGTGAATGTATTCCTGCCGTCGCCATTCGTGGCTCAGGTCGACACGGGGGCCTGCGATGCCTGCGGCACGTGCGCCGACCGCTGCCCGGTAAAGGCGATCGAGGTCAACGACTGCGCCACCGTCGATGCCGACAAGTGTCTGGGCTGCGGCATTTGCGTGGCCGGCTGCCCCATGGATGCCATCAGGCTAACCAGGCGCGCGAAAGCCGCATAGCAGCAGGGTGAAATCGGTAAATCAGTCAAGACAGGATATGGAAAATGGACAACGATGCTATTTACCGTAAACTGGCCGAGATGATCGACGAACAGGACCTGGTCGGTGGGCCGGTGACACCGTCCATGCTGAGGCTGGTGAAACTGCAATTCACACCTGAGGAAGCCGACATCGCGCTGAAGATAACCCTGAAGGGCGGGACGCTGAAGGAGCTTTCAGGCAGGCTAGCGATGCATAAGGATAAGCTGAAACGGGTGCTTATGACCATGGCCGACAAGGGGACCATCATATATGACCCCGCTGACGAGGACCCGGTATATCGGTGCGTGGGCATGACCGCTGGGGGACTCACCGAGACGGGGATGTGGGGGGGCGTCCGCTTCCCGTTCAGCGTTCAGCTGGGCACAGAGCTACACCAGCTGATGAAGGATCACGCCGAAGGCGCATTAGCCAAACTGGGTTTCCCGTATACTCCGGTATGGGCTGGAATGCTCGCCCTGCCAGACGACGCCCTGCCCGAAGAGAACCTCGCGGAGGTCGTCAGGGATGCCGGATACTGGAGCGTTTCGCTGTGCCCCTGCCGCACCAGCCGGGCGCTGGTAACCCCGGCGGACACATGCAAGCACATGATGCAGACATGCGTGCACACCGGCGCGCTGAGCCGCTGGACGGTGAAACACGGGATGGCCCGCGAATTAACATACGAAGAGCTGGTAGAGCTGCTGAAGAGGTGCAACGAGGACGGACTAGTTCACACCATCAACCTGCTGGGGCAGATCTGCAACTGCTGCGAGGACTGTTGTCCCATCTTTCATACCTACAAGATGGGTGCGCCAACGTTTATCCCGTCACCATTCATAGCACATGTCGACACAGAAACCTGCAACGCCTGTGGTACGTGCGCCGACCGCTGCCCGGTAAAGGCTATTGTGGTTAACGACTGCGCCACCGTCGATGCCGACAAATGCCTGGGCTGTGGGGTTTGTGTGCCGACGTGCCAGACGGGAGCGATCGAGCTGGTCAGACGACCGAAGGCTGGCTAACATGAGTGAGATTGAAAAATCGAGCAGCGGTATCGAACCTGATATTACACAGGCTGCGCCTACCGTTGAGGCTAATCATCCCTCGGCAGCTCACACACCCCCGGAGGCAAAGGCTCTTCGCCGCACATGCGCTGGTGCTCTTTCTTCATGCACCTGTCCATAACAACGTCGAGACCGGCCTCGCGTGCCCTGGCAGCGGCTATCTCGTTCACTACCTCTTCCTGCATCCATACCGCCCTGGCACCTATACCTATCGCCTCCTCGACGACTTCTGCAACCCTGTCGGAGCGGCGAAAGATATCCACGACTTCCACAGGCTCCGGGATCATGGAAAGGCTGGCATACACCTTCTCTCCCAGTATCGTTTCCTCGCGCGGATACACCGGGATTATCCTGTAGCCATGATCTTTCAAATAGCGGGCCACACCATAGCTGGGCTTGTTCCGGTCCGGCGAAAGCCCTACAATGGCCACAACACGGCTCGTCTTCAGGATCCTTTCCTCTATGCTGATCGATTTTCCCATCGAGTTCAATAGATTTATATTTATTCTGGAGCGGGTGATGGGATTCGAACCCACGACTCCTTGCTTGGGAAGCAAGCACTCTACCGCTGAGTTACACCCGCAAAAACCATAGCTATTTTAGCCCCGGGAGGCCTATTTTTGTGCCAAAAATCGACAGTCAAGCACCCCCCTCAACCATCCTGACCCATTTTTCTGACATCAATATTAAACCTACACCCACAGCCAGTCAAGATATACACACCCAGGCGAATAACTACATATTCCAGCTCATGCCATTGGCTGAACGGATCGATATTTCTTTCATTGTGTTGCTCCGCGTGACGTGTGTAAAAGATTTGAGTTGTAGCTGAGTGAACATTGAGGACGAATGTTACTGGATTTGCCGCATTCGCTAATGTTGCAATTCAACACTTCACCAAAAAGGGGTCTGGTCATCTAATCGGCACCTCCCCAATAGCCGCACTGCGCGTGGGAAGGGAGTCACCTGCTTACGCATTTGAATCGAATTATACTTAAAACCTGAGGCAGAAGATTACGCGATTGCGGTTACCGATGTAAAACCCGGTTTTGTAAAAACGGCTATAGCCAAGGAAGAAGGTGTCTTTTGGACAGCACCAGCAGATAAAGCAGCTATGCAAATCTACAGTGTGGTAAAGCGAAAGACACATGTGTATATCACACATCGATGGAAATCAACAGCTTGGCTATTAAAGGTTACTCACGCCTGTATTTATGAAAGGCTATAACATGATATAACAACGCCAGTGCACACCTGCGAGAATTCCGATCCGCTCCATTCCCGCAAGTGATAGCCCCTATTAGGTCAAGGTCACTGTCTGTTAAAACTTGGGAGTGCGGTCCATATTCCTGCTAATTACTTAACAATATAATATTATTATACTTAATTAATCATAATATATCATATTGACAAATAAACAAAACGGGGTATAATGTGTGCTACTGTCAGTACAGCTTCGGCATGAGGTGAGATATGGCCACCGCGAAAGATTCAAAGAGCAAGGGGCCTACAATATCCAGGCCAAAGCGACGCATCTTAACCCAGAAGGAAGACGCTAAATATACTGTTGGGCGGGCTACGGGGGTCTTGCAGGAGTCGGAGGAGAAGCTGCGTTTCCTGTTCGAGTCCATCGCCGATGGGATCACCATAACCGACCTTCAGGGTAAAATTCTGGATACAAATGAGGCATCAGTGCACATTGGCGGCCATACCAGCAGAGAGCAGCTCATCGGCAGGAACGGGGCAGAGTTCATCCACGAGGAAGACCGTGAGCGGGCGGCCAACGATGTGATAAAGGCATTTTCTTCGGGTCACTCCAGCGGGACGATCGAGTACCGGTTGCTGATAGCTGACGGCGGCGTTAAAGATGTAGAGGTGACCGTGGCCCCTCTGCGCGATAAGACGGGAAAGCCGTACGGGATGATTACGGTTACCCGGGACATTTCCGAGCGAAAGCGGTTGGAAAGCACACTGCGTGAGTCGGAGGAGAAGAAGCGGCTCCTGTTCGATTCTATCCAGGACGGCATTATGATTGTGGGCATGGATGCCAGGGTCATTGAGGCTAACGATGTGACCGTCCAGCAGCTGGGCTATTCAAGAGAGGAGCTCATAGGGCTGAACTCTCTGGAGTTTGTCCCTGAGAAGGAAAGGGACAGGTTCGTACAGCATGCGATAGAATTCCTGGGCAGGAAGCCGGGTGAAGATTACATTGCTTACATGCCGGTGACGCTGCTCACCAAGGACGGCAGGGAAATCGAGGTGGAGCACAGCGAGGCGTTGATGCGCGACAGCGAGGGCAAACCCATCGGTATTATCGGAATCTCGAGGGACGTCACCGAGCGCAAGCGCATGGAGCGGGAATTGCTGCAGAGCGCCGAGAAAATACACCTGATGTTCGACTCAATGGCTGACGGCCTGACCATTGCCGGTCTCGATGGAACTATACTGGAGACCAATGATGCGGCGGTCAAAATACATGGATATGACAGTAAGGATGAGTTAATCGGGAAGAGCGGAATGGAGCTTATCGCTGAGGTAGACCGCAAGGTGAGCTATGAGAATGCGGTCAAAGCGATAAAGAGCGGCGAGATACAGCGCAAAATGGAATACAGGCTGTTGAGGAAAGATGGCACGGAATTCGATGGTGAATATACGCTGGCTCCCATGCATGGGGTTTCAGGTGATATTGAGGGATTCGTGGCTATAGTCCGGGATATCACTGAGCAGAAGTGTGCCGCGGATGCCCTGCGTGAGTCGGAGGAGAAGCTGCGCACTATGTTCGATTCCGCCAGGGACGGGATTGTGGTTGCTGATCTGCTGGGCAATGTGACGGAGGTCAATAACGCAACTCTCAACATAACGGGGTACAGCCGGGAGGACCTTATCGGCAAGAGCGCGCTGCAGTTTGTTGCCGCGGAGGACCAGCAGAAGATAGTCGATGACATGGCCAGTACTCTTGGGTCTAAAAAGGCTATTTTGGAGACATTATTGTTGAGGTGCGTTCGGAAAGACGGCAGCGTGTTCGATGGAGAGATGGCCTGCGACACGATTTCGGATAAAGATGGGAACATTGCCGGATTTATTGCCATCATGAGGGATGTGACCGAGCGGAAACAAATGGAAAAGAAGGTACAGCGGCTGGTGGAGGAACTCAAGCGTTCCAACATGGAGCTGGAACAGTTTGCCTATGTCGCCTCGCACGACCTGCAGGAGCCGCTGCGCATGGTGTCCAGCTACGTGCAGCTGCTGGCGCGGCGTTACAAGGGGAAGCTGGAAAAAGATGCCGATGAGTTCATCGAGTACGCGGTGGACGGGTCGACACGCATGATGGGGATGATCCAGGCGCTGCTGATATACTCGCGGGTGGGCACCAAGGGCAAGCCGCCGGAGTCAATCGACTGCGAAGAGATACTGTCCCAGACGCTGAAGAACCTGCAGACGGTGCTTGCAGAGAAAGGCGCGGAGGTAACGCATGACCCCCTGCCGACCATCATGGCTGACGGCATACAGATGGTGCAGCTGTTCCAGAACCTGATCGGCAACGGCATCAAGTTTCAGGCAGAAGG
>Ga0180431_10000893_pt1 | contig 42088 bp, 42 predicted proteins | sample SS_ome_11_FD_132459 | JGI IMG/M metagenome (GOLD analysis project Ga0180431, IMG submission 132459) | Hypersaline lake sediment archaeal communities from the Salton Sea, California, USA - SS_1_MS_1 metaG | ecosystem: Environmental > Aquatic > Non-marine Saline and Alkaline > Hypersaline >... | reverse complement strand
TCTCCTTCTTGATTTTCTACGGGATCTCCTTTTTGATCTACTCTTGCGTCTGGATCTCCTTCTTGATCTCCTTCTTGATTTTCTACGGGATCTCCTTTTTGATCTACTCTTGCGTCTGGATCTACGTCTGGATCTCCTTCTTGATTTTCTACGGGATCTCCTTTTTGATCTACTCTTGCGTCTGGATCTCCTTCTTGATCTCCTTCTTGATCTCCTTCTTGATTTTCTACGGGATCTCCTTCTTGATCTACTTTTGCGTCTGGATCTCCTTCTTGATCTCCTTCTTGATTTTCTACGGGATCTCTTTTTGGGACCGGGTTTCTTTTTACAACCCCCGGCTTTTTTTACACCGTAGTGACACCTTCGTTTACGGGATTTTCTACGGGATTTTCTACGGGATTTTCTAACCATTTTATTATAGGTGTTATAATAAAATTTAAATAAATAATAGTGTCTTTTTTTCTCTATGTATGAAGTGAATTGTTTTGTTGTAATATCTGCGTATACATTCTAGGCATGGGAAAATAAACATTACCGGGGCAATAATGCCTGAATCATAGTCTAACAAGTTATGTAAGTTATTGTTATATTTTATGTCATGTAGTTCTTTGAGTGAGATAGATTGGTAATGGTTACATTCCTTGTTTTCTTTCTTGTCTTCGGACCATCCCCAACATAATCTAGTCATTCCAGATGAATCAATCATTTGGATAGAACCCAGGTATCTTGTTCCTGGTGGAATATTATCATGTTCAATCATGTGGGACGTTAACGATTCTCCTAGATCTGATAGAACATCGTTGATTACAACATTTTCTTTAGTGTAGTCTACCTTTGCAATTGCCTGCATTATTTATTTTAATACATTTGTCTATAAATTATAATTTATAGACAGACCATATATAATAAATGTCTCAGAGATCGGCTAAAATTATTGATTGTATCCTTAAAAAGGCGTCTACAGCAATTGGGAAAGAGTATAATTTAAATCCTGATGAATTGTATTTTATGATGTCTTCGATACCCAAAACTCTGGAATGTGATCATGTTCTTACGAGAGGAAAAAGAAAGGGTAAAAAATGCGGTGTGGTACTATGTATACACCATCAGAAAAACTCTGAAAGGTTTGATAAGAGGAAAGAGGGTAAACATTTAGACTATTCGTTAAAATTGTGGAAATTAAAAAAGGAGCTAAGAGAGGAAGAAGAGAGGAAGAAAATAATTGAGAATATGACTCCAGAAGAAAAAGAAAAGTATGATATGGATGAAGCTATTAGAGAATCTATAATGTATGCGAATATTAACAAATACCGAATGGAACAGGGTATGCATATGTTAAGACATAAATAATCATAATAATCATAATAATCATAATTATGATATAAATTATACAATTATACAATTGTATAATTGTATAATTTATATCATAATATAATAAATGAGCTTTGTAAGACCGTGTCAGGCTGTTAGTGCAAAATGTGCAATGGTTCCAGCAATAAATAATTTCATGAATATGAGATATACATCTAATGAGCTTGGTTCGTTGGGGCCTTGTCAATTTCAGACACCAGATAATTTTTTTAGGACCGTTAACGAGAATAAGGATCAGCCTATATCAACTCCGATAGATATAAAAAATTCCCAAACCGTTGTGGGTATAGGAGATATTCATGCTGATTTATTAGTTTTGTTAGGAACTTTGTACTTGATGGGCATGATTGATCTGAGGGGTAATTGGATTGGAAATAATTCTATAGTAGTATTATGTGGGGATGTGTTAGATAGAGCCGGGCGATCAGCATCTATTGTTACAGATAATGTACGAGAGGAAGTAGATATTGTTCAATATCTTTATTACCTAAACTTGGTTGCTCAAAGAAAAGGGGGAGGTGTTTATTGGGTATTGGGTAATCACGACATCGCTCGTGTTTTGTGGAAAAATTACGAGGGTAAAACTATCGAGAGTATTGATGAGATGGGAAGAAGAAAGATAAGATCTAGCCCAGATTATAGGAAATATATTGGTAATCAATCAATTGGATGGGGTGGTCAAGAAAATATGAAATTATTATTCCAACCAGGGGGGAAAATGGCTAGATATATGGCACTTCATACAGTGCTTATTTTACAGGTTGGCTGGTATGTCTTTATGCATGGAGGTCTAACTTTGAATCTTATTGAACAAATATACGATCAACTTAACATTCGATACCCAAGGCGATTTTTTGGTATGGTTAACCAGAATCTTGCTAATGGTTTCTTTAGTCCAGATAACAAAATTAGTAAAGCAGTAACTAACACTGCATGGGACAGAACATGGAGTAAAGAAAAAATTTTGGGACGAGGTGAAGATTGGGATATTAACAAATATGCAATCACTATGGGTAGAGGTAATAGACAAGCAAAGAAGTACTGTCTACAAAATATGCAGAGAATATTCGAGCTAACTGGAATGAGTTGGAGTAAAGGTGCCTTTGTATTGGGTCATTCTATTCAACAGGAAGGTATTCCTGTATATTGTGATGGTAAAGTATGGCGTATTGACTTGGGAATGTCTGAAGCATTCTCATCTGGTAGGATGCCCAAGCTAATAGGAGGAATAAAAATATATCAATATAAAGATCCGAGACCGACAAATGTTTTGGTAGTGATGAATTATTCTACAGATGAGGGAGCTCAATATACCGATAGATTTATTATGTTCGTTAGGAGAGGATACAGACATGTCATTGCAAAAAATACAAAAATAAGTGCATTCTGGCATGGCAATATTGACCAAATTAGAGAAAGGGAAAGAAAATTACAACAGATGCGTATGAGAGGAGGGAAGGAAAAGGGGATACGAAGAAGGAGGGAAGGAAAAGGGGATACGAAGAAGGAGGGAAGGAGAAGGAATTGATCTAAATATAGAGATATTGATAATAAATGAGAATTTTAGTAACTGGAGGAGCAGGATTCATAGGTGGTCACCTATGTAGATACTTGCTTGAACAAGGGAATATAGTGGTGGCTATTGATAATTTACATTCTGGATCGATGGAAAACATAGAAGATTTACAGAAACATAGAAATTTTCTTTTTGTTAAACATGATATTCGAGAGAAAAAATGGCCTAACATTTTGACTGTTCTAAAGTTTGCCCAAATATATCATTTGGCATGTCCAGCTTCCCCTGTATTTTACCAAAAAGATCCATTGTATACTATAGAAACCTGTGTTATTGGAACCCAACATGCGCTAGAGTTTGCTCATAAAAACAAGGCCAGATTCTTGATAACATCAACATCAGAAATATATGGGGAACCTCTTGAGCACCCGCAGAAGGAGGAATATAGGGGAAATGTTAACACATTAGGTATAAGAGCTTGCTACGATGAGAGTAAAAGACTTTCTGAAACAATTACTATGGAATATAAACGTGTCCATAATGTTGATGTGAGAATAGTTCGTATTTTTAATACGTATGGCCCAAAAATGAGATTAGACGATGGTCGAGTTGTCACAAATTTTATAGGACAAGCTTTGAGAGGGGAGCCTTTAACAGTATATGGGGATGGTAAACAGACCAGAAGCTTTTGTTTTATAGATGATATGGTGCTGGGTTTGGTTAAAATGATGGATAGCGATATTACAGGTCCAGTTAATTTAGGGAATCCGGAAGAATGCAGCATACTCGCGTTGGCTAAATTGGTGATCCAATTGACAGAATCCAAATCCGATATTGAATTTATCCCTTTACCGAAAGATGATCCTACAAAACGTTGCCCTGATATTTCTAGAGCACGTGAATTGTTGGATTGGGAACCGGTGGTATTTTTGACAAGAGGTTTGCAAATTACAATTGATCATTTAAAAATATAGTTCTAGTGTTAATAAATGGAAACAACAGCAAAACAAATCCACACGGTCGCTATGGTAGTGCCAGCAGATTGTCACGTTTATGGGAAGGATATTAATCCGGATCAAACTCCTTTAATTTTGTATAACATCCCTCAGGAAAGAAATGCTCGCGTATGTGATTTTTCTGTTAATGGACCTGGGTACGGGCTTATGGTTGGTGTTATTGATGAAGATGATAATCTATATTATTTGTTTGATAGGACAGACACATATGCTGATTCAAATTTTGAAGATTTTGAAGATTTCTATATGTCTGGTGGTGATAGACTAGTAGTATGGGGGTCAAAAACCGAGGATCTAAAAGTATTAGCAAGTTTTATAATATACGATCAATCAGAAAGAATTGAACTTATTCGTCTGTCTACCACTGCGATTGCTAGTAAAGTATCATTAACAATTCCAGGTGGATATTATACAGAGCCTATGGTTACTAATGTATTTTTCGGTTTATATGGGAAAGAGTATAAAGAATTGGATAACAATAATGTAGATTTTAAAGTATCCAAAACTGTTGATGATATAGAGATAGAATGTAATAATTTGTCAATGCAATCTTCACCAGGGCAAGCAACATTCTTTATGTTTTTCAAAAGTTGTTTCAAAGGGGGAGATACAATTAATTTGTATATGAATAATAACACTAAAGGGTCTATGTGTTCAGCTTACTGTGCACTGCATCTACGTGAATGTGATTAAGATAAGCTGATATCAAATAATTTATATCAGCTTATTCTATATCGGTCTCAATATCCTTCCCACCCCCTTCTATTTCTGATACCGTAAATACTTCCCATGTTTGGTCTTCTTCTATCTCGGATAACGCGTCAAAATCGTTCTGGAGATGATTGAATTTGACCCGATATTGACGGATGATTTTTTTTAGTTCGACTATTTTTACTCCTTGTTTTTCTTTCTCCAGATTAATAGCAGTGGCGTAATCTATACTTTTCACCAAATCTTGTCTAATTTTTTGGATTTCTTTGTTTAGTGTCACTATTGTATTCTTCAAATTATCAATTTTAGCTAGATGTTTGTCGTTTTCTTTCGTCAACTTGTTGTTCTGATTTATGAGATCTAAATCTCTACCAAAACAATCGATAGTATTTCCCATTTATTATACAAGATAGAAATTATTTTCTTTGATTCAATAAATGTTATCGACAGCTTTAGAAATAATCTACTTTATCATCATCGCACTTTTATACGGAACATTTACATATTTTCAATGCTATAAAGACAGTGTAATGAACACAACCCAGAAAATAAAACTATTTGGATGGACAGCAGGCTTCGTTATATTCTCTGGCCTGATATATCTAGGAATGAAAGGCATCTGTGGAGGATGCGGCGGAGAAAAATATTCAGCAAAATACTCCTCGTCAAGATATACGTCAAGATATACGCCAAAATATACGCCAAAATATACGCCAAAATATACAACAGACCCTTCCTCAAACTCTTCCCAGGCTCCCAACCAATTATGCATAAGTGCCGGAAAATTATGCCGTGGTGGTGCATATATGCACCAAGGAAATACTGCAACAGGAAAAATGTGCCAAGAGTTGGCAAAAACACAGGCAGGTCGTGCCGAAATTGATCGCTACGATTGTGGCACAGGTTTTGTAGGCATGCCTGGTTGTGGATTTAAGTATACGACAATCTCTAATGATTGCTGGCAAAATGAACGCTGTCAAGGTTGCCAAGGGTCTTTTAATGCCGAGGATAATGGGATTTTTTAGATTGCATCTCCCTTTGGTCGACTCCCTCCGGTCGAGCGCATAGCGAGAGCGCAAGCGAGAACCCATGTAAACTTATATAAATATTACATTTATATAAATTACTTCTCCTTTAGAAATTAAACGACAACTACTACTCATAAATCCTAATGTTGCCTATAGAGAAAGCAAAAATCGATATAAATACTTAAACGCAAAAAATTGAAAAAATTTTTTACTAGACAATAGTTTTCAAATGTCTGCAAATTTGACAATCACAGGATATTCTGACAAATCTTTTGTCATACGTGGTAATACTCGACCCTACAGATCAGAATTTTCCGCACATGGTGGGAAGTGGAATTACAGTCTCAGAGGAGGAGCAGGATGGATTTTTAGCAAGAAACACCTATCCAAAATGCAAAGGTATGTTACCAAAATGAACAGTTTACCGGTCCCGAACGTTTCTCTACATAAGACTGTTATTCCTCAGGCTAAGAAAAGAAAATTAGTCGAAAAGATAGAAGCTGAAGCTGAACCTGAAGCTGAAGCCGAATTTGACTTGAATGTATCTGATTTCTCTGAAGAATCTGATTTTTCTGGAGTTGAGGGTAAAGAAGAGGATAAGAAAGAGGGCAAGGAGAAAAATAATCTTCATGACGAAATCATGACCCACCTACGCGAGAGTGAATTAATTCATCGGAATAATAACAGATGGATCAAAGTCTGTGCCTTACTAAATATCATAAGTTTAGCTTTGTGCTTGTACAACATAAACAAGGATCGAGTTGACACATTTGTATTCAGATTTTTAGAAAATTATTTTTGTCTATGATTAAGCTAAGAATAATCTAGGAATAAGCAGCGGGTGTATAAGACGGCGAATAAGCTGGGGAATAAGCTGGCGGTGGATAAGATACGGGTGTATAAGATAATCCTCTTACTGGTTGAATTGATCTAGTGCGGCCATTCCTTTTCGAAATATATCTTCCCCTTCCGAAAATATATTTACGCGCTATGAAAAATATCCCTATTAGGGCTAACACTATAATAGCAATCGAGATAACCCATTTCCAGATAGTTCCACCAGCTTTAGCTTGTCCACCACTAACGCCTTCCCAATCGGGGTGATCTGTAGCTATATTAGGAGAATATGTAACAGTTCCCCCAAACAATGCAGAAGTTTTCCCATCACTTATTACTGTAGGAATATCCATACCACATTCAGCATTTCTAACCCCATCGGTATTCATTCCAAATTTAAAGTATCCATCCTCCCCCCATTCAGGACCCCAAGAATTTTTAACAATCCAGTATTCACCCCATTCCGTGTCTTTACCCCATCCAACTATCTCAACGGCGTGAAACCCCATTGATGTTTGTGAAGGTGCCTCTCCAACAATTTGACCTTCTTTCATAACAGGCATCTGACCGTCAGAAAGGATCTTAAGTTTTTCGGGGTTGCCAGAGGGAGTATCTGCAGCGAGATTACGAAAAATAGTGGATAATGTATCGTCATAGTAACCATGGAGATATATGCCATTAGTTTTTTCCCATTGAAAAGATTTTCCAGCAGCTGTCACTAGACCGGAATCAGAAACCATAAAATCACCAAACACTTGATACTTACCCACAACAGGTCCCCTCATAATATCTGTCTTAATAGAATGAATAGTTGCTTCTCTATCAACATTAGTGCCAGACCCGACAGTTCCAGATTTCATTCGACCTTTCTCTGCTTTAAAACCACCAGAGCATCCGAGCTCATTACAAGACATACTAGGCACTTTGCTCATATTATTTTTGGTACAACTCGGACAGCAGTCTGTATTTTTACAAAAATCCTTCCAAGATTGACATCCATCTGCCATAGACGCCCCTATGCTCTCAAAATAACCTTGACACTCCTCGGGTAAACCCCCGTTACATCTATTACTCTGCCCCTCGACACACACTGTAGTAGCAAGAGGGTCCAGAACAAGACCCGTTTTATCCGCATCAATCATCCAGCGGTCCGTAAACGTACTCGTAGCCGCCATTGCCCAACAGTTACCACAATGACCTTGATTCATCACAGGACTTAACTCAACTCCCGGTACATTTCTCCAGTCAAACTCCTCAGGTATATCGGTTGCTGCTGCAAGACCTAGACCTCTCAATTTATCCATTACTGCGCTCGCAGGTACTAACGGAGCCGTTAAAAGACCGTCCGTTCTGTTAGGGTGCATCTGAAATGACACATCACTCTGCGTCAAGGCACCTATTATATTGCGTCCAGACATTTATTATACCACGGTATAATAAATTGAGATTATTATCTTTGCAACTTTTTCTTCAACCTATTCCTTCTCCTTGTCTCATTATCACAATTCCTACACATACCCTGCAAACCATCCTTCCGCCTACTAGCATTCCTAAACGCATCCCGACTCTTTGTAACCTCACACTTTGGACACCACTTACAACCATCCGGAACACTAGGTCTCTTCTTTTCTAATCTCACTTTACCCGACTTCGCCTTACGCTTAGAACTACAGTTCTTACACTGATACTCCTTACCATCCTTTCGACTCCTATTGTTATGGAAATCATTAAACGACAACATCTTCTTACACTTCGTACACTTCTTTGTTTTCTCACTCGGCTTTATTGTCGTATAGACATCTGTCCGGTATAAATACGTCGTCTTCGTTTTCTTCACCTCACACACCAAACATACCCTAGAATACAACTTTCTTTCTGTAAGCCTAAAATTATCACTCCCAACATTCTTCTCTTCCCTACAACTCTGACACACTATCTTCTTACCCTCTATATTAAGCTTTTTCCTCAAATACCCCTAACCCTCTCCTTTTTCTTCGCCTTCAAACCAGACAATGGTAATCTCCACTCCCTAAGCAACTCTTTTAACCTCTTATCCGTATACGTCTTCAAATCCCTCAATAACCCCTCAAAATACTCCTTCTGTTTTGCATCAAATTCTCGTTTAACCTGTTCTTCTTTGGCTGCTTCCTTTCTCCTTCTCTCTTCCTCCAACCTGGCTTCCTCCAACCTGGCTTCCTCATCCTCAGATTCTTCCTCCTCAGATTCAGATTCTACGATAAACATATCCGATTCCCCTTCGGAGCCCTCCCCAGATACCTGTCCAGATTCTTCTTCCAACTCTTCCCCCAATTCCTCCTCCAACTCCTCCGATCCATCTAAGGATATCTGTGACAAATGATCCAGCATAAGATTCTTTTTTTCAGAAGAACTATCCTTCATAATTTCTAGAGTACGTTGATTATATTTATTAACATTCTTTTCTACTGTATAATCTGGTTCATCATTAAAAACATTAAACATCTCCAGATACCTCTTAGTCCTATCAACAATCTCGGAGACAGTAACTCCTTCTACAATCTCATGACCAGAAGGATTAATCTGATTCCTATACACTCGTTTCAGACATTTTTCCAGCAGTCTAGCGTCTGGTGTATATACTACAAATTTAACCAACAATCTAGGCCATAACGTCCTATGTGTACTTAATCTATTGTCTATACTGTCATTATCCTTACCATCCTCCAAATTCTTCTTACAATGCGGACAAGTCGAAATCTTCCGCTTTGGACAACCACATATTCCAAATTTTATTCTCGTAACACCGTCCTTATACTCCAAACCACTCGTAATAATATAGAGACTTGGACCTTTCTGTTTGAATTTGTAATAGAAATGCCTACGGACCAAAGCATTGTGCTTCTTCTGGAGAGCGAAGTTTTGCTGCTCCAGAAGGGCTATCTTCTGGTTTAATTTATATTCCCCGTTTTTTCTGATGGATGGGAGAACCTCAGACGTGACCCAACGTTTAAACATTTTGGCTTTTTTATTTTTTGATCTAAGAATCAGGCTATAAAGTCCTGATTCATTAATCAGCTTGGTTTTAGGGTGTAATTTTAAGGGGGGTAATTTACCCCCCTTAAAATTTTTAAACTCTTTCCAGTCTAATTTATCTTCGTTATCAACATGACTCACGATAGCTTTTTTAGTATCCTTGTAATCTAAGAACAAGGCAATGTCCTTAGCAACAAAATATGGATCTGACGGAGATCCTAGGATTCGAAATTCACGACCTTTCGTTAATTCAGATTTAAATACTTGAATAATATTATTAGACGGGGGTGTGTTTTTGCGGACAATTCCCGTCGTTTTATTTTGTTTTGTCATTTATGATTAAATGACAAATCTTTAAGTCGCCTGAATAACCTCATTATACCTTCTCTAATACTCGTAATGATATAGAGACTTGGACCTTTCTGTTTGAATTTGTAATAGAAATGCCTACGGACCAAAGCGTTGTGCTTCTTCTGGAGAGCGAAGTTTTGCTGTTCCAGAAGGGCTATCTTTTTCTGAAACTGCTCTTCCAATTCTCTGTTTGATTTCTCCTGGCCAAGGGTAACGGAACCTGTGATAAGGAGTTCTCGGGTCCATCTTGATACCTGGATCGCGAAAGAAGGAGATACCCATTGAGCGCACTGAATCGCTAAATCAGGATGACCCCAACTCCCTTGTTTAAATTTAGAACTATTACCCCGTTTCACCTCTATTAATTGTGAAGCTGGAATTCCAGCTTCACATTCCAAAGCCCGTATTAAGGCTTTAGTTTGTTTGTTTTGATACCAATTTTTTAATTGCTTTCCACCAGCCTTACATAATAATGTTAGATTAACATAACCATCTTTCCTCATAGGAACGGTGATTAGATTACCAGTTGCATCAGCGAATTTACAGTTAAAAATATTCTCGGAAACTTTTACCAAATTCGGTTTAAAGACCTGTAATTTATTATTAGATAAAGATGAGCTTTTGGTCGGGCTCTTTATCAATTTATTTTCATTATGATTTGTCATTTAATCATAAATGACAAATCTTTAAGCGATGTAAGCGATTTCTCGAGGCGATCTCTGCTTCCTTTAGAATTCAGAAAAACGCAATCGGAATTATTCTTCGTCGGAGCCTAAAAACCCTGAGTAAAATTCAGGATAAATCCATGTATCATATCCGAAATAAAGTCCGAAATAAAACGGTTTGTAAAATTCGGTATTGATTGAAAATGGTTTTACTTCAACCTTTGGTTTTTCGGGTTTTGCAGAGGAGGGGTATAAGGAGGGGTATAAGGAGGGGTATAAGGAGGGGTATAAGGAGGGGTATAAGGAGGGAAAATATGATTTAGGGTATAAGAGCGGATATAGGATGGGATAAGATGGGTATAAAATATACGGGTAGAAAGATGGGTATAGCCGGTATAAGTTCCAATTTATGTGAGTTTCACGTTTTTGGTCGAATAGGTCGAAGAATTGTTTGAAGATGGACATATTTTATTATATGTCATTATATCTTTATCTTTAATTTTAATAAAGATAAAGATATGGAAAGGACTACAATGTTATTTTTTATATTTCTTGTGTTGTTGATATTATTTTTGAGTGTATTTTGTGGAGTACAAAATTATGAGATGTATAACTATGCGGCGGATTATAACCATGCTTTAGTGACTGGTAGACTTGTCGGGGGAACTGTTTGGGCATCATATCCCGAGGATACACCGGGGTTGGGTTGGATATTATAAACTAATAACTGATATTATGGGTTGATTTTATAGGATAATAAAATCCGAATCAGAATCCGAATCAGAATCCGAATCAGAATCCGAATCAGAATCTATATCTGGTTTATTATCTGATTCGGATTCTGGGTTAATTGCGCGATGTATTAGACTTGGAGGTTGTTTATAAGATATATAATTTACTCCTAAACCCAGTTCTAGGTCTAAATTTGAATCTTTGCTATGGGAAATGTACGATTCAGTATCATATTCATCGTTTGGAGGTACTACAGGGATAAAATTATATGTATATGGTTGCAGGTAACAATAGTTCCATATATCATAAAATCCTTCATAAAATTTGTTGTATAAAGATAGGAAACATTTTTTAAGATATTCACATTGCATGGTTGTTATATTAGTTGTTATATTAGTTCTTATATTAGTTCTTATTAAATTATATTTTCTTATGGTCAATAAATGGAATCAGAATTAAGACTAAGTCATGGAGATGACAATGATATTGGTGTGGATGATGCTACCAGTTATACCTATAATATGGGGGGATCCTTATCGAGATTATGGGAAAGTCCGTGGGTTAAAGCGTTTTTAGTTTTATTGGTGGCAGCTTTGATAGGTATTTTAGTATGGTATTTTACTAAGGGATCAGGATCTAAGAGTTGGACTAATGATGAGATACAGGAGGCTGTTAATCAGTTCACTGGAGATGGACGTATGTCTTATGCGGAGCCTCTGATGAGATGTATAATTACTGAGATATCGAAGGGAATTTCTTATGAGGATTATTCTGCTAAAAGTGCAACTGAGAAGGTGCAATATATAGCAAATCATGTGGGAGATTTAGGATCGTGTTTGGGGAAAAAAGGAGCATGGTCTAGTGTGCTAAAAGATTTTGTAAAGCAGACGATGTTGTTAATAAAACTTTCTGAAGAATGTACTAATTGTATAGTGAAAAATATGGAAAAAGAAATAGATCCGGTTGTTATAATACAAGATATGATGAGTGGTTCTACAACGGGGTTGGCAGAATTGGCAGCTCAAATCATAGAGTTTTGTAAAGATGAATGTAAGGGTGATGATAGTTAAATTCATTTGGATAAAATATAATTGAAATTTAGAAAGAAAATGAGATCAAATAACGAGATGATATGCACGGAAAAAAAACTCGGAATATATCTTGGAAGTCGTGGAGAAGACTTCAAATCGCTTATAAAGAGTGTCTTGAGAAAAGGCAATCTGAAGAGTAAGTATATCAAAATGTTGACTGATGAGCGGTCAATGAGAATATATTCGGCAGCATTTACCTCGGAGTTGGTAGATCCTGTGAATAACTACCAGGTATTGGAGCAGGTTGGTGATTTGACGGGTAATAAGTTTATTGTTAACTACATGTATGAGAAATTTCCTCAGTTGGATTGTGCTGAGGGTGTTAAAGTGGTTGCTCGTTTGCGAATCAATTATGGGGCTAAACAAAGCTTTTCAGAGATTGCTCGCAGGCTTGGATTTTGGAATTTCATTTCAGCGACGACAGATCTTCGTCAACGGAAAATGAAACCTTTATTGGAGGATGTGTTTGAGGCGTTTCTGGGAGCGACGGAAAGGATCTTGGACAAGAGAAAGCGTGTTGGAGTTGGTTATGCTATTGTGTATGATATCTTGGCGAATATATTTGATGAGATGGATATTTCGCTTCGATACGAGGATCTGTACGATGCTAAAACTCGTCTAAAGGAGTTGTTTGATATGTATGAGAGTAAATTAGGGCCTCTTGTGTATCGGGAGCGAAAACATGATTCGATTACTTACTCAACTGTATTTCGCGTCCAGAATGGAAGATATCAAGAGCGACCAGATGGATCAATCAATAAGAAGAAGATTATGGGAGGTCGTTATGTCAAAATTGGTGAGGGTTCTGCTGCCTTGAAGGCTGATGCTCAGCAAAATGCAGCTGTAAATGCTCTTGACACACTTAAAAAACAGGGGTGGTCTAAGCCTGTTCCAGTCATATATCAGCGTTTTAATGATAGGGTAGATATGAAGGCTGAAGTGGTAACATGTGAGAGTGTTCAGCGCAAGTGGGGGAATGATTTGAATGCATTACAGGCGACCAAAGAAAAGACCAAGTATCAGAGTAAGTACCAAAGCACACCACTTGCAATGTATTGCCGTCTTCGTAATACAGACGGAGTTAAGGTGTGTTTAGATCTAAAAGCAAATCCGAATGTGCCCGATAGTGAGGGTATGTTTGCGACAGATCTTCTTTTTATTGGGAATATTGATGAGAAGAGGGTTAAGAATATATTAAAGATTCTTATCAAAATTGGAAATCTAAAAATGCACCAAGCAGTGTTTAAGATGTATTTTACTAGGTATGTGGATGAGTATTTTGGAACAATTGTTGGAGAATTGATTTTGGTTGAGTAGTATGAAATAAGGATAAGAATAATATAAGAATATAATAATATAAGAATATAAGAATATAAGAATTAATAATGCAAAACCCTTTGTAACAAAAAGATGTTACAAAGGATAATAAAATTCTGGAGTGTATTTATGGACATTTATTATATTTATTTATAATAAATGTCTAAATTTGTAATAGTTGCTCATGGAACAAAAAGTCCCCTTGAACCGAGTACAATAGATGATGCAAGAGAATCAGGCATTCCATGTGTCGAAGAACCCCTTCAAGTTAATGCACTTGGCTGTATTGAATTATGTTACACAGGTGCTTTAGGGTTAACAGGACCAAATAATGATTGTTTATATGTTGATCCAACAGAACTTCCGCTTCCGTGTGTTGAGGAACCTCTTTTTATTAATCAAAACAATTGTATTGAATTATGTTACACAGGTTGTTTAGGCTTGACAGGTCCTAATAATGATTGTTTATATGTACAACAATGTACACAGGCATTTGATGCATATATTGTTTCTAACCCAAATCCTTGTTGTGAAAACGAATTTGCTTCTATAGTAGATGCTGTTAGTAACGGTAGAACAGATATTTGTGTCACCGTTAATCATCTGATAACCGGTGATGTTACATTTACAACTCAAGGAAACATATATATTAGGTCCGACGTTATATTAACTATATCAAACAATGTAAGTATAACAGCACAAAATAGGCTAGATATTTGGGGACCTGGTCAATTGCGTCTAGCTGCGGCTTCAAATTCTACGATAAATGCTGTTGGTGGCATATTAAGATTATCACCGGCTTCACTGTCACTTAATAATATGTTAACAATAGATAATACGGAAAGTACTATTATTACTGATATTGATGTTAATACCCCCAATGGAGGAGGGACAATTAATTGTGTAAACCAATTGTTTATGAATAACGTAACAGCTAGAGTTGGTGTCTTAACTATAAATATGACAAATTCTGGTGGATATTTATTTATGTCTAACTGTGAAGGAAATGCTGAAAATGGGACTCCTGATATGAAAGTGACTACTATATGTCCAACATTTATAACAAATAGCACTTTACAAAGTTTTAATATAACATATAACGATCCTGGACCTCTTCCAGGAAGAGTTCCAGATATCCAAATAATAAATTCAAGTTTTTTGGATGAGTGTGTTTTGAGCGTGACTGATGGTTTACCTACTGTTATGATTTCTAATTGTCGTTTTAGGAATAGGTTGGTGCCTGCAAATCCAGCGTTGACTATAGATGTATCTGGAGGGGGAGAATTATGGGGATTATTCGTTACGAGTAATCATTTTTTTGGGGACTTTAAATATGATAATTCAGGTGGTAATACTGGAAATAGGGCTCATCAAATAGATGGAAATACTCTTAATGGTAGTTCTACTCTTATGATAGAAGGTTCTGGTAATATGTCTAATTTAAATATTACCAATAATAATTTTGGGGACGGAAATGATGCTGGAATATTGAATGTTAGTTCTACTAACACGGGTCAAGTATATAATTTAAGTGTTCAAAATAATTCTTACTCCAATATTTTTGTAAGTATTCCGGGAAAAGTAAACTGCGATATTTCTCATAATAGAGGTAATGCTTTTGCTGGCAATACAATATCTCTAACATTTGATGAACTTTTGGGGAGTGTAATATCTTACAATACAATTGTGAATTATAGTTCTGGTGCGTCTGCTTCAACTTTAATTATAGAAACTAACGATGGGATAAAAGGATCTAGAATTATTGGAAATTCGTTTGATTCAATGACTATAGATTCTACATTAGATCAAGGGTGTTTGGTTGCTAATAATGTGTATTCATATTCTTCCGTAACCCCCGGAACACAAGGAAATTTTATATTTAACGACAATGTTAGCGATACTGAGGTAACAAATAACACGTGTAATAATTTAGTATTTGGAGATGCTATGAATGCTACAGTTATTGATACATCTTTAATACAAGCAAATTTTTGTAATGGGGGTATTGATGTTTTTGGTCCTATTTCAGATTCAACATTTAATTCAAATACAGCGAAAATGGATATAAAGTTTAATAATGATGTTAAAAATTGTTCTGTTACGTCAAATAGGGCAGACATTATTAACTGTATTACTGGACCTGTATCTAGTAACACTTTTACTGCAAACAATTCATCACAGATGCTAATATTTTCTGCTACTGGGTGTGTGTTTAATTCAAATGTATTAACGTCAGATTTAACATTTACTAATCATCCTTTTGATTGTGTTATTTCTGGTAATAAGACACCTTCTATTAGTATAACAACTGCTGTAGGAGATCAAGGTAATTTTGTAACAGGTAATATATCAAATATAGCGGGATTTGTTGCTGCAGAGGAACCAGCAGGGTTTAATAGACCGCCGTAATAAATACTAAGGATATTAAGATATTTGAAATGTGTTTCGGGATCTTATTGCAGAATTTATTTGGGGGAAATCAAACATTATTAGTGACGTTTTTATACAATATTTAGCAACTTTCTTAATAATGCTTGCTACTTACTGGATGGGTTAATCTCTAATTTAAGCATTTATTATTTTTGGTATAATAAATGGCAACTTACACACAGTTAAAGAATTGTTGGAATGGTTTAGAAAAATATAGTTTGAATGCCCCTAGTAAGGGATCTCGCTGGGGACCCGCGTATACTAGTGAATACGCGGGCTTGTGCTCTCGCTATGCGCTCGACCGGAGGGAGTCGACCAAAGGGAGATTGTTGGAGCTTTATGTTCCACCAGTTACATTATCATATCCCCAATGGGTTCAATATGTAAGTTCTGGTAAAAATGTTTTGTATGGATCTGGTGGAGTTATACCAGGAGGAACTATCCAGACTGCATTTGGAGGAAGTGGTGCTGTGTATAGAGGAAATGTTAGGCAGGGGTATGGTATGTATAAGACAGGTTATAGATAGATTATAAGATGTTACAAAAATTGTGATAAAATCGTTTGGGAGGTGGCGGTGAGACTATAATTGTGTTAGGTTGAGTATTACGAAATACATAGGGTTCTTTTATAAGTTGTAGTAGATCTGATAAACCTGTTTTGTTATAAGCACTAGTTTTGATGAATGAGTGATTGTATTTTTGGGAGAAAATTTTTCCTTTTTCGATAAGTTCATTATTTGTTTCAGGCGAGTCTATTTTTGTAGCACAAATAATAACATGTTTATTGTTTAAATAACCTAAATTTTTGTAGTAGTCGTATTTGTTTACCATTACACTGAAATTTTTAGAACTATCTGCACTATAACAAAATATCAAACTTGGATACGTCTCTACATAACAAGTTAGAATAATATCAAATCTTCCTTGACCCGATAGATCCCATAAAGCAATTTTTATTTGACCTCTAGCTGTATTTATATATGCGACGTGTAAATCGATACCTATTGTTGGTATATGACAGTTATCTAAATCTTTACCTGCGAGGGCTTTACATAAAGATGTTTTTCCAACTGCTTCATTTCCGATTACGGCGACTCTTATTAAAGTTTTATTTGAAGGGTTTTTTGTCATTTATTATTAATTAAGAAGATATTAGTCATGTTAATAAATGTCACAAACTGAATTTAATCTGATAAGAGAAGATATCGAAGACTTGAAACGAACCGTTGAACAACTAACTAAAGCTGTTAACAGATTAGCAGAATCTTGTTCTAAAATGGATCAACATATAGATTTTGTTGAGGGGACTTATGAGACGTTGAGATCACCTTTAGACTTTTTAGCTAGACAAGTGAATAGATTAAGTGGTGTGGAATATGAATCTGAATTACCTCGGCTAGAATGATACTAAATTGAATAAAATTGAATTGTAAGTTTAAGGTTTATTGTATCAAAATAAAATGCAAACCAACAAACTATCTCCAGAAAAGGACGATGGTAATATTGAGTATAAAACAATGTTGATTAATAAAGATAAATCAAGAATACAGGGGCTAGCTAGTCAGATGCGTTATAGAGTGGATGAGGGATCTGGTGAAGCGATATATGTTATTGGTGTTACGGATGATGGAAATCTGGAGGGAGTAGATGACTCTGAATTTATAGAAAGTTTTAATAATCTGTCGTTGGCTGCCAGGGAAAATAATTATTCTATCACAATGTTAGCGTCGAGGGATCTTAAGACTCAAAAGAGAAATTCGCGCATTAAGAGAAGAAAGAAAGTATTGGAGAAATATAAGGGTGAATATAAGGGTGAATATAAGGGTGAATATAAGGGTGAATATAAGGGTAAATATAAGGGTAAATCTCAAATCAAGAAGGTATATGAGTTACTCGTTCGTGAAAAGAATGATCAAAAATATATTGACATAAAAGTAGCCGTTGCAGGATCCGTTGATGTTGGAAAAAGTTCACTTTTGGGGGTTCTTATATCTGGTCAAAATGATAATGGAAGAGGTTCGGCGCGTCTTGCAGTGTTTAATTTCAGGCATGAGGTATTTAGTGGCAGAACATCAAGTATAGCTCACCATATTCTTGGTTTTAACGATAAGGGTCATATTACGAATTATTCTGGTATGCATAAGAAGAGTTGGCCTGATATTGTGAGGGATAGTTCCAAAATCATATCTTTTTATGATTTGTGTGGACATGAAAGGTATTTAAGGACAACTATAATGGGACTTACATCTTCTTTCCCCGATCTCTGTCTAATTTTGGTTGGGGCGAATATGGGTATGACTCGGATGACGAATGAACATATCTTTTTATGTGTTACATTGAAGATCCCGTTTGCGATTGTTTTGACTAAGATAGATATCTGTGTAAATCGTAAGAAGGTGATGAAGGAAACTATTAGATCTATCAACAAGTTGCTCAAACTGCCAGGATTACGCCGAATTCCATACAAGGTCACTTCTGTTGATGATGTTATATTGTGTGCAAAAAATGTTAGATCTGAGAGTGTTGTACCGATTTTTCACATATCGAGTGTGACTAATGCCGGCATTCCATTTCTCAAGCAGTTTTTGAATCTTTTGGGAAAGGTGTCTACTAACATTAGGGAGGATGTGAAAGACGTTGAATACCACATCGACACAACCTTCTTAGTACCAGGAGTTGGTACCGTTGTCGGAGGTCAATTATTGTCTGGAACCATCAGTATTGGTGATAAACTTCTGTTAGGACCCAGAGAAGGAGAATATCAGGAAGTTCAAGTAAGAAGTATTCACTGTAAACGTGTCCCAATGCAGACTGTTAATTATGGGGCGTATGTGTGTTTGGGTCTAAGAAAAGTGGATCGTAAGAGTGTTCATAGGGGTAATGTATTGGTTTCACAATACAGCCCACAAATATCTGTAAGAGAATTTGACGCAGATATTACGGTATTAAAAGCGCATAGTACAACAATTAGACCTGGATATGAACCTATTATCCATACATGTACGACTAGGCAATCGGCTAAGCTGATTAATATTACAGATAAAATTAATGGTAGAGATACTATATCGGATGACGATTCAATTCTGAGGACTGGTGATAAGGCAACTGCACGGTTTCGTTTCATATACCATTCAGAGTACATCAAGCCTGGATTCAAGTTGTTGATGGCGGAAGGAAGGACGAAGATAGTTGGGGTAGTAACAAGAGTATTTTAGAATAAGGATTAAGTTTTGTAGTAAAATATTACAAAACTTTAATTAATTTAGTGTCTTGATGGTGATCCCTACCGCACCTCTTCCTAATAGTTTGGGTGATGATTGTGTGGTAATGGGAGGGAGACTAAGGAGAAATCTAAGGAAAAAGTTAGTAGAGTAGGTCATAGATTAGTAGACAAGATAAAGAGATGATTAAATGTAACTAAGTATTAAATTGAAATTTATCATTGAGAAGAATAAATTTCCAAAAATGTTTCCGAGAAGCTTGGATCAACTATGGATATCGTTTTTGACCCCGAAAGAAGTATATAAATTAAAGAAAACTGGCTACCCGGTTGATATCAAATCTTATTGTAAACAAACAGTTTTGTCCATACCTTTGGAGAAGGCATCTTGTTTTGGATATCTAGAGATTGTACAACATATTGTTTCAACTGAAGGATTGGTTTCGACAGAACCAATTGATAGAGCAGCCATAAATGGTCATCTAGAAGTAGTACAGTTTCTGTGCGAAGTAAGAAAGATATGTACTACTAATGCGATGGATTTTGCTTCCCGAAATGGTCACACTAAGGTTGTGAAGTACCTTCATTCTAAAGGTATTGGTTGTACAGAATATGCAATGGATTTTGCAGCAGAGAATGGCGATTTGGGGATGCTCAGATATCTTCATTCCATAGGAAAGAGTTGTTCATCAAATGCTATGGATTTGGCCGTTAAACATGGATTTTCACACGTTGTTGAATATCTATATTCAATCGGAGCCTATTTCACATCTGATGCGTTTGGTTTTGCTCATGAAAATGGGGACCAAGATATGGTTGAATATCTTCGTTCTATAAGATTTAGAAAGGTTCGTCGGTTATATTAAAGTTGACGATTTCTATACCCTTTAGATTTAAAATGATTTTTAAATTATATATTTTAAGGTTACAAAATGTCCACCAACGGAAGACATGTATATGTTATCACTACATTCTTCGGAGAAATTACTGGTATTTATACAGTTAGTTTCTATCCACACATGCCTTCTAAATTTCACAATCCGACGAAAGAAACAAGTGTTGGTGAGTTTTTTGCGACTAAGTATGGGAGCAAAATGTTAACCGATACGATACCTTTAATATTAACGTTTCTGGGGCAACCCGAGGTTATTTTGTATCGTCCCCCGAGCCTTACGAAAAAACACAGTAGGGCTATAGAATTTGTAAGATCGCGTATATTACCGAGAATATATAGACAAAGAATAAAAAAATTTGAGATGATGGTTTTCTTGATGGAGTTGGATTTTTTGCTACAAATGTACAGCTCAGGAATAAGATATTCTTTGTAATATTCGGATAAGTTTATATAACTTAATTTAAGTTATATAAACTTATATCATTCAAACTCTACCTCGTATATTCTTAAATGCCCGTTGGAACCCGATAATTTGTCTGTAACAGTCGTACAATGCGTGATGCTTTTTGTATTGTGGTAGATCAGATACTCTAATTCTGCCAATATCCAAGATAGTACGAAGATCCCTTTCCATCCAAAACTTCCATGGTGGTGTCATATTACATCTTTTGTATGCTTCTCCTAGAATAGTGCAGTCAAAAGAAGACCCGTTTCCCCAGATTTTGGTATAAGATTCTGTGCCAAACCATTTTGAGAATTTGGCTAAAGCTGTTTTCAGAGGAAGACGTTTTGGATTTTGCAAGGCTTCATGTTTAGCATCTTTGTCTTGAGCTTCCCACCAAGACAAGGTAGCATCATCAATACACATGCCGAGTTCTTGACATGATTCTATGTGTACTCGTTCGTAAAAAGTGTTAAGATTTCTCAAGCATTTTTCGTCAATTTTTTCGGGTAATTCATCGTATCTGTTGAATTTGATGGCTCCTATAACTACAATAACAGCATTAGGACGCACAGATAATGTTTCTAAATCAAGCATGATTTCGCTCATTTTTGTATAGTATTTAAATGTTTATATCTGATTTATGATAAGAAGTGGAATAACTGTTTTTTGTAATAAGCATAATCGGGGGTAGATTTTTCAGTACAGGAAAGATATAATTTAGAATTGGATAATTAAGACTACAATAAAATATAAATTCTGGATCTATAATAAATGAGTGAAAATAGACAAGTCTATAATATTGAGAGATGGGATGCAGTGTTGTTTAGAAATGGTACAGATCCGGTCCCTATTATTTATGTTAAACCAGATGATAAACTGTTGAAATTTGCATCTGATAATAAGGATGCCCTTCTTGTAAAAATCAATAATCCGTCTAGTATTTATGGGGGAAAATCTATATACGGCGTTTTTGCTAAGAGTTCTGAGATACCCAATTGTCGTCCAAATTTCTTTAAAAAAACTGGTCTCTATGTTATTGTATTACAAGCAGGATGGTACGGATACCCAGATTGTTTAGGTACTTGTGAAATATTCGGGTTACAGGGGGGTGTCGACGCAGAAGAACCAAATTCGCCAGAATTAAAAACTGTACCCGGGGTTTCGTCTTTAGAAAAGTTTAAGGAATCTTATAAAGGGTCTTATTCCTACGGGATGAAAAATCCCGCATTAATTCTTGTTTTTGTGGGGATTATTCTATTATTTTTGTCTAGTATGTTCTTATCAAAAAACGGCGATAATAATAATAATAATATGATCAAATAAATGAGAACTTGTTTAATAATATTGTTAATAGTTTCTGTTAAGCTTGTTACTATATCAGCATGGAATTTAAACATCCACATACGTCTTAAAGAGGCATCCAAACAGTATTCAGGAGATAATGAATTTGATAGCGCTTGTCACGTATCAAAATCATATGCCAAAAATGGCGAACTATTATCTATCTTTACTTTGGTAACGTCGATCTTACTGATGATAGGTACTAGTGTGTTCGTATATCTTGATTTTGTTGGGGCAGATGGTTATAAGGGGAATTTCCTGAAACGTATTTTTTGTTAGAATATATCCTAGAATATCCTAGAATATATCTTCATCCAAGGATATATTAGTGATTGGTTTTATCATTTCAAACTTGACATTTCTGGGACTAGAGATAGGTTTCAGAGCATTTTTTACTTGTTTTGGAGACATGATAAGCATTTTACACCTTGAATCATAGTCTCCATAAGAAATAATATAAGAATCTAGTTCTGGTGAATATGTTAAATTACTTGGAAAGCTTAATGCATACGGTGATTCTGGAATAAACATAGAACTAATTCTGGTTACTTCGTAAGGAGGTACAGGCTCAAATTCGTATAAAAACATTAAATAAACGAACGAAGGGTGAAATTTTTTATCGTTGTTCAGGAGTTTTTTATGAAACCTGGCAAGTCTTGTATTTTTAAATTTAACAATTTTACGTTCCGGGCTTGATCTGACTCCTGAACCGTATTCTTCTTCGGTAAAGTCTTTACTGTCTTCAATTTTTCTGTATTTATATTTTATATGCCCAAGAGCTAGATATTTACCGTTTTCTTGTAGTAATGCAGGAGTAGATACTGAGACATAGACAATGCCCTTGTAGTATTTTTCGAATCTTTTGAAGAAGTCGTTTTTGCTGTATATTTTGCGGATTCCGTCGCATTGGATAGAATTGCCTACACGTTTTAGGCTAAATACTTCATGATGAGGAGACAATCCATAAGAAAACACAAGGCGGTCTTCTATCGTTTTCCAAAAGGCCCAATTTTTTTCTGTGGTATGAGAGATCTCAGGACACAGAATTTTACCTTTGGATGCAGAAATAGATCTGCCACCTTTCGAAACAGTAATAAGTCTGGTTTCGATGAGCATGCAACCGTTATCACATGTTTTACCGCTCCTGAGATCTATCTTTTCTTTAGATCCAGTTTCTGCATCTATCCACCTATTATTCGACATGACAAATGTATTTTCATCAAGCTTGAGTAATCTGGCATCAACTCCGTATATCCAACCATAATCTTGCTCAACGTCAATATCAATGGAATCTTCACTTTTTTTGATGGACAATAGGACTAATTTTGTTCTGTCGTATCCATAGTTTGATCTCCAATAAACTGGCCATGCTTTATCAGATCCGAGCCATGGGTGATTGGGGTCTGTGAGTGGGTCATCTTTAAATTCCGAGTCTTTTAGGTCTTTATACCGGGTAAATTCTCTATATGCGCATAAATAGAGATTGTTTTTCCAGTGGGATATCGAGGGATTAAATAATGTGTCTCCTGTATTTTTTGGGAGAATCGAAGTAAAGTCGAGTGTCTGAAATTTTATTGCCATTTATTTTTGGCAATAAATTAATTAAGTTTTGTTTATTTGGTCTACGTTTTCGTTCAACTTTGATCCAATTTGGTTTGGGAAAACGCTTTTTCATTAACCTATAAAAAACAATCCTTGCGTAATGATTTAGAACGATATTTCCAGTAGCTATTGCATCTTCTAAACAAGTCATTTTTATCCATGTGATACCATTAGCATCGTTATCTTCGATATTATCTTGAATATCTACTTCACATGTATCCATTTCTAAGTAATAATAGACTGCTCTATTTCGTATCTTGACCGATTTAGTAAAATCTTTACTAAAAATCTCTAGACCAGTCTCTTCTTTTACCTCTCTGACGGCGCAATCTATCGGCTGTTCACCAATATTTAGCGAACCTTTCGCGGGTCCCCATAAATGTCCTCTAGATTGTACGAGGAGTACTTTGTCTTCTTTGGGATCGTAAATAAAAACACCGGCTTTACGATAGTTTCTGTTAAAGTATCGCGGTTTTGGGTTGTATGATTTAATTTTTACCGGACAACACCCGTTTGGACAATGGTATGTCTGTATAACTTTTGATGTCATTCCTACTCTTTATTATAATTCTCGATATTCTCTTATATTCCTTATGCTCCTTATGCTCCTTGCTCCTTATATCACTAAATTTGTAGGTGATGTATGTCTAGTGGTTTAGTTCGCCCGATTCTATTGGCCCTTCCGATAATTTGATTTAGCGTTGTTTTTTTCATTCTATGGTAGACTATTATATCTGTTGCCTCTTGTAGGTTGATACCAGATCCATTGAATCTTGAATTAAGAAAAATGACGTTGATATTACCATTTCTAAAATCATTAATATTTTTAACTCGTGATTTAACATTTCCCCTCACCTCGATAAAGCCAATGTTATTTTTAGACAAGGTATTACGAATAGGAGCAAATGTCTCATCCCAAGCAGAGAATATTATAAATTTCCCGAGTGGTTTATCCCTAATTAGATTAATAACAGTTTTGATTTTGGTTTTAGGGGTTTTATTTTCTGATTCAGGAGATATTGTACCTTTTCCATTATTTTTTATGTATATGAGTTCATTGGGATTTATATGGGCACGACATAAAGGACAAGAATGTTTAGATTCTAACCATTTAAGTAAGCATTGTCCACAAAAGACATTTTGACATCCAGGTTCCATGATGGGTTCTTTAATTTTATCATAGCAAATAGAACAATCACCGGATAAAATTTCTCTGTATCTTTGGTCAAGTTCGCGAATCTGATTTGAGATTCTCTCGATCTTATTTTTAATTAAATCGATTTGTTTTCTTTTATTTCTTATTTCAAGAATTTGCAACCTGGTCTTGTATACTTCGAGTTCATCTAATTTCTTCAGCCGAACCAATTCAGCTATATTTTTTGTTTCCCCACCTCCCAGAGCCTTAAGAGCTCCTTGTATATTTCCAGCAGAAATCATTTCACTTATAAGAGGTGTTACAAATCTACTTACTGTTTTATATATAGGATTATAACATTTGTAATGATGGTGATGAGTGGGTGGCATTAAGAACGACTTTTGTACAAAATTATCAGGGTTCTTTATTATCAAATATTTGAAGATTGTCAAGAAATAATTTATGAATCTTGGCCCAGTCCTACCAATAATCTCGTACATAAAACTAGTTCGACAATTCTTGTGTTTACTTATTATAGCATCTGGGGTAGCCGTGACTAACCAAATAAATCCAGTGATAATTCTTTGCATCCCCCCTACCTTTATGTGTCCTGGTTCATCAAATATGAATCGTTTCCAGGCCATGTTAAAATATTTACAGATTAAACGATTATACATTGATGGAGTGACAAGAATAGCGTCGTAATTTTCAACAATAGTTGTATCGATCAATTTTCGTGAAGTAATCATTGCTACTGATACGGGAGACTTCTGAAATTCTTTGTACCATTGATGTATGATAGATTGGTTTGCCAATACTAAGGTTGTATCGAGTTTATTATATCTTTTTATCTCAGATTTTTTTATTCTACCACCGGCATGGGTAGTTACACAAGATTGAGTAAAAGGTTCGTTTAAATCCCATTTCATTTTATCTCGCATTATGAGAGTTATCATACTGAGTGTTTTACCATATCCGGTCATATCGGCATTAATCCCGATATTTGTCTCTATGATGGTATCGTCAAATATAATTTGTTGTTCGCGTTCTCTTTTTTCCATTTGGTATACACTAGCGAGTTGGTGTTGATATAGATCGACTTTTAATTCTTCTGGCTGGGAAATCATTAAAATATCTTCAGAACTTATCATTTATTATACAAGTCTTTATCTTTAGGATAAGTTTAAACTATACCACTGATCAATGAATCACACCATCTGTATGTTTTATTGATCAATGCGAAATTTTGTGTGTATATCTTGTAGTGAGGGGATGATATAAAATTGGTTAAAAAATTATTAAACAACTTTGTTGCCCCAATTTCTCTGATTGTATACACGAACTGCAAGTATGGTATTATCTCGTCAAAAAATACAACATTCTGGAAAAATGTATTAATCAAGCGCGAAATACTTTTTCTAGATTTTTTAGAATTAATTTTTATGTTTAGAATACGTCTAGAATAATTTCTAATCTTTTTAACATCGGGAAGTTTTAATTCCTGATAATTAAAGAGCATTACACGATCATTTTGAACCATACTTTTCCATTTTTTATCCATCTTTTTCTTAAGGGTTTTTGTGTCTATCGTCAAAATTGACGATGTCAATTTACTGTTGTACCCTTTTAACACATACATTGAATATTTTGACATTATATAGCTAGAATCAGTGCCAATACAATTATTTACAAGTTCAATAGCTTTTTGTCTTCCACGTTCAGACCGTTGGAATATATTATCGTATGTTTGTATCGTAGTTGAGAATCTCAGTGGTATATAGATAGTTCTCTCTTTCTTTTTAATATATTTGGATAATATCTGCTTATATTCTGGTATTTTTAATACCCAATCCAGAAATTCTAATGGTGTTTTAGTAGCTACTTTTGAGTAGCTGGCCTTTGCAACATATTCTTTCTGAGCACTATCAAAACCATTATCACCATGGATTAATAATTTATATGGATCATCTTTACCATAGAAAGTAAGTAAATTCATAATCTGTCTCTGTAAATTCCCCCTAGAAAAATAGCAACTGTAAAATAAAAATTTGTACATGTCTACTCCTTGTAACATGTACGGCATCATTCCGTGTTCAGGAAAAGTATAAGATCCGACAATATTATTTTTATGACAGACTGTCGATAATCCAAAATCAATGATAACAGGGAGATATTCACTCGCTGTAATTTCATAGATGTTATCATCCAAAGGTACTGTATATTTACAGTTTGTATTGATTGTTCTACACATGAGATTCGATGTATGAAAATCATAATGACAAAATAAGATAGAGCGCTGGGCTACTTCCATAGCGATTAGTATCTGAACAAACATACCCAAGTATTGGGGAAAGGTTAATTTATCCGATTCCAATAGTTCTTGTATATTTTTACCCGGAATCTTTTCAAATATGATAAAAGGTATAAAATCTTTTTCTCTTTTTATTTCGCGTATTGATGGACTCTTACGATCTGGAGGGCTTAAAAAAGCCCCAAACGTATATACAAAGTTTGGTACTGTATAACGCAGTTTATTAATCTCTGTTACTCCGATAAAATATTCTCTAATTAGATCATCGTAGTCGTCAGGGTGTTTAGGAGTTTTAATGATTACTTTAACCCCATTAAGTATATCAGAAAAATAAACATACCCTGATGAACTTTCAATATCTATTCTCTCAAATTGCTTAACCCATTTCGATACATGTACAGATAATCGATACAAACCATTCTTTTTAGATCTAAGAAACAGAGTATCGAATAAACAAACCACAGCATTCATATCAGAACCATTGTCAAAGTTATTCAATAGAATATTGTTAACAATAGGCGTTGATACTTGTTTTAAATTTTTTTGTTTCCTTATGTTTATTGCGCATGTGGTTAGTTTTGAGAGATTTTTGTGTATATATTTGTTCTGGAGTAATATTTTATTTTTCGTATCATTCATTTGTTTTATACCAAATAAAATATAGTCGTATAATAAACATGGTTTCCTTACAAAATTGCTACACAACGGGTGATACATGGAACTCTCCGACTAAAATTATACCAAGACCCACAGAACAGCAACGGAAAGATGGTATGTATACAATATCAAATAATGGGAAATTTTTAACAAGTATACCCGATGAAGGTGAAAAATTAGCAACTATGGAAAATGAGAATGCTGGAAGTTATAGTCAAATTTGGACATATAAAAACAAAGAACTGTCTATTTATCGTGGTGCATTTAATATACAATTAGATGGCGACTGTAGTAAGTTTAATATGAGTGCCCCGGAAGGAAAAAATTTTTATATAACTTCTAATAGCATTTTCAATGAACGATGTGGTGTGTACATGGGTCTGGATGACTCTGGAATTATAGTTCCTGTACATGATCCAAGTGATACTACTTACGATAAATGGGTATTTACACCAGTAGAAGATCCACAATTAGGAGATGGCATGTATGCTATTAAAACATCAGACGGAACTAAATCTCTTTGGTATGCCAATGATGGTGGAGCATATAGTATTGTTTTAGTAGATTATAATGATTCGTATGTATGGAAATATGAAAATGATACATTACTATTATATATACCCCTTAATAATCCTTTGTATTTAAAATTTAGTGATCCACTAACTTTAACTACAGATCCTCAAGATGCTAGTGGTTGGATTGTCACAAGTAATCAAATTTTCGGATTAGATGTAGATGTAATAGTTGATTACTGTATTGGAATAGAAAATGACACCGTTAAAACAACACGTTGTTCTACGACTGAAGGTACGTTCCAAATAGTAAAGTCTATACCATATAATCCTGGGGAAGCTGTGGATGACGGAGTATATATCATAAGTTTCAAAGATGATAGGGTCCTTTTAAAAGATGGAACTGTCGGTAAAACTAATAAAATCATTGGGTGGAATTATAACTCAACTACTAAACAACTCAATCTCGACAGTGATCCAACAAAATTTTTAGCATGGAAATTTGACTGTTCCGATAAAGAAGGAAAGTTATCAGTGTCAACCTCCGATGATGATGACACAAAACGTTTCAGACTCACAGAAAAAGCGCTCTATGATGAAATATGTAAAACATGTTTTGTTCCATCAAGTCAGGAAAATTATATAATACACGCCTTACACCCTTCAGATAAAAATTGTAAATTGACGATAAGATCAGGATCTGGAAGTGGTATGGATTGGAAAAAAATTGCTATGTATGTAGGTATAGGCGTTGCTGCACTAATTTTTCTTTTTCTACTGGTGAAAGGATTTTCAGGGGGTAAAACACAGGAGCCAGCGATGAGTTTTGGAGACTCTCATGGGAGAAGTCCAGCTACTCTAAGATTTAATTTCTAAATTTTTGTAGAACAAAATACCATAAAATTTATCATTGATATAATTAGCTCTAATTATATCAATCAAACAAGAGATTAGCCGTAACGTCCAAGTTGCATTGCCATGACTTTCTTGCTCATTCTCATTTTATCAGACTCAAAATGAGTGTTAACATTCTGCATACGGTCTCTCATAGGCATCTGACCTCTACCAGTAAAACTTCCTGCATTTATAGTAGGATGTAACTTATATTCACGGCTATTCAGATCGGCAGAACTTTGTCGGTCTATTGTCCCGAAGTTTGTAGTTGCGTGAGCGATAGGCCTGTTTCTCTTCTGAATGGCTTGGTGTTGAATAGACGGTCGAGAATATATATTCCTTTGCTTGTTTGTAGCCATTGTAGTAGCTAAGACTCTCCGTTGTAATTCGATATCTTTATGTATGTAATCATCTTTTGTATTGCCTGATTTCGGTGCGGTGTAAGAGATATTTAATGGATCTTTGGTATGGATATCAACGTTCATAATTTCATCAATCGGTGTGATCTGTATAGACTGAGACATCTTACTTTGGACTGAACTATGTAAAACATCCTGAATGTATTTATCGGTATTCATATGAGAATTATCAACATATCTGACTGTTTCTCCGGATTGATTTGCGTAGATATTTTCAACGTGGAGAGGAGATTCACTGACACCCTTGGTAGGATTAACAACTTCTTGTGTAGTAAGATCTCTTGTACGGATGCCTGATACCCCGGCCCTGGGATCAAATTTGACTGGATTTTTGATGACATATTTGACTTCGAAAGGTTCGACTAGCGGATTATCTATACGATATGTTGCGGTAGGTCTCACACATGATTTCAATGTTTCTTGCTTAACAGATCTATAGTTGCCTCCTGGGCATACCAATTTCTTGGTAAAATCTGCGAATCCGGGTTGGGTAAAGGCTTGTGTGTTTGTTCTTGGCTGCCGAGACAGCGGCATCAGTTGTTCCTGTCGAATAATAGGAGGTCTAAAAGCACCATCTCTAGCAATTCTATAAGGTAGGTATGCTTGTCCCCCGCCAATAGCGTTACCGCTTGCTGGTAAATCTCCGGCACCACTACCTCCAAAACAACTTCCAGATCTTTGACCACCGTTGTTGCCTACGTTTCCGTAGCTCACGCTTACCATAGGGTTAATACCTCGTGCATACAGAGAAATGGCTTCACATGCGCGATTACCACTTTGGTCGATTAACTCTGTGATTGAACTTGTTTCTCCGACCTTATCTATACGTCTAGTCATGATAGATTTTGGAGGATCTCTGAGTATATTCATACTACCGAGCCCGGCCTCGACAGATGGGAGAGTAGCACGTCCATAATTTGTGATAGCTGAATAAGATATAGACATTGTTATATTTTCTTATATAACAAGTTATTTATAAAGTGATAATTTGTTTAGTCGGAATCGTCTGATAGTGTGGGTGCTACTATTCTACGCCCACGTAGACGACGTGGGCGTACGACTCGTTCTTTTTGTTTAGCCTGTTCTTTTTGTCTAGTACGAGATCGTCTTCTCTGTTCCTGAAAACCTTTCTGTTCTAGATATGCTTCTAAAATTTTTATCAATAATGTTTGCATTGTCACATATTCGATATTCTTAGCTTCTGATTTAGTATCTTCCCCGCTTACCAATGCATAAACAATTTTGTTAAAGCCTTCCTTTTTGTCGTATTTCAGTATAGTCATATATTTGTTTAACCTTTCCATATTTGCAAGGGATAAGGATGTTTGTACCATTTCGGTTAGATTTGCTGGTACAAATCTAGCAATTTTTCTGTCTCTCAGGATAAATGGTATTATTCTTAGAGCATCGTTATTATATTGCGCAGCTAGTTGTTCGACGTAAGTATCTATTTGAGCACTTAATTGTTGGGCTATTTTATACTCTGCAATGATAGATGTTTTTAATTCTTGTTTTTGTTTTTCCTCAAGACGTTTTGCTTCAGCGTCGATTCTCTTTTTCTCGCTTTCTGATAATGGTACATCACACTGTGGCCCACCGCAACAAACTGAACTAGCTAATGAAGCAATAGCTGTGGTAGTTTTTTCATAATAGTTATCCATACTATGGTTTATTACATAATATAATAACAATCGAGGTGTCCAGACCATGGAATTAAAGGGGGTCGAATCTTTCTTCTCTTCAACTAATGAGACCCCGAATTTTCGCAATATATAATTGTACGAGGCAGACATAGTTTGACCTATTCTAGAAGTAAGTGTTTGTAGTTGCCTTGGGGCTATAAATCCATATAACCACGGTATCCAGTCTCTCCCCCTAAATATAGAATGACCAATATTTCTCATCGTATAAGATGTGAGAGTTTCTTGCATTCCACATGACATCAGATTACCTATTGATAAGATTAAACTGTTAAGCTGATCCACAGTTTTGGGAGGTTTACCGAGCTCATAGAACAAGTTTACCGGATTTGCACTAGAAAGTGCATAATAATCGGTAAACATGTACGCCACGTCTGTTTCTATATTTTCCACGTCTTGGCCGTATAATACATCTGTAAATTCAGATGCTGCAGAAACAAAACTACCTATCTGCAGAGATCTTAGATTAGCTACTGATGTAACAAGTGCAGGATAGTCAGAGATACCAATACCTCCTTCAGGTACTTTGAACCAATATTGGTTATTACATTCAGATGTTCCGACGATTTCTCTAGAACACCCCTTTAGGCGTATATAATCTGAAAGATTGTCTACTTTCTCATCCCGTTGATATTCGACTACTTTATCATCATTTGGGTCAAGACTTTGGTATACAAAAGCTCGAGTTGTTCCTGTTTTAGTTTCTCCAGGAACCATAGTCCACATACGAGATAGACCATCCATTGGGTTTACAAATTGGGTTAGATGAAATTTACCCGTAATGTATGTATCAACAAATGTCTGATTACCTATAGCGATCGCTCCGTAAGTATATGCTAGTATATTAAGTTGACCATATTGGCCTCTTGTGTCAACTGCTGAATAAAGAGCCAAAGCACCTCCCAGAGAATGTCCAGTAAATACAAAAGTTTTATTTGCTCTAACATATGATGATATTGATTTGTGAAAAGCTTCCCTGGCTTTGCTAAACAAAAGATAAGTCGATTTTTGAACTCTCGGATATCTTCCTTTCACCTCTGGTCCAATTCTGACCAATCCAGCATCGGCATCGCGTATAAAATCTTCTGCAAATCTATAGACACTGCTACCGCGCCATGCTACATATACCACTCCCGTATACATACCTTCATATATGAGAAAAGATGCAGAAGCTTTTCCTGCTTTTCCGAAACAAGAAATAAATCTTGTCGGTTCTGCTACGTGAAAATATTCAGTGATCTTATTGGGCTTAACCGTAGTTGCTAGTTTGGCGTCTCCGTATATTAATCCAGTTCCAGCTTCGCAGTCGTATGCTTTGTTTGAAAGATACGCAGTCGTGGCGATTATTTGTTTCCTTCGGATGAATTTTTGTGAGCAACAATCGGTAAGATTCCCAAAAGTATTTTTGAATATTTTTAATTCACAATTCATATTTATTGTTAATCAATATTTTTTTTAGATAACCAACTTGGTGATATCTATATTATAGATATTATAGATATTATAGATATTATTAATGCGAATATTATATAGATATATTAATAAATGACAGATCATTTATCACAATTGAGAATATGTGTTGAAAAACCTTTAATAAATGAGTTAGGCACAATTAAACAGATACGTGACAGGAGTAACTCTAAACAACATTTCCAAAAATTAACAGCTGCTTTTTTGACCCAAAAAATGTGGCCAAAGAATTCAACCATCAATGTCTCCTTTTTAGCCAGCTCAAACGATGTGAAAAATGTAGATTGGACTCCAATGTCACGTCTTCGTGGACAACGGGATAGCGAAGGAAATCCAGTAATGTTAGATCCACTAGAAGAAGAGGTAAGAAAATTATCCCCAGTTGAAGCTATAAAAAAAGTTGTTAGAGAGAGAATTCAACCTATAGTCGGTTTGAAATTTGTGTTTGTTGATCAGGGAGGAGACGTGAGGATTTCATTTAATCCTCATGGTGGGTCGTATTCATTAGTTGGTACAGATTGTTTGAAGAGTACAGAACAAAATACAATGAATTTTGGTTGGTTGGATGTGGGAACAATAATACATGAGTTTGGGCATGTATTGGGACTCATACACGAACATCAAAATCCAAAGGGGTCAACTATTGACTGGGATGATTCCGCAGTTTATGCTTGGGCTAAATCTACACAGGGCTGGGATCAAGAAACTACTTATCACAATATAATGGAAAGGTATGGGTCCGATCAACTTAATGGATCGAATTTTGATCCTAAGTCTATAATGCTTTATTTCTTCCCTGCTTCGTTGACAGTAGATAATAAGGGTACTGATCCTAATTATATATTATCGAAAACTGATGCTGAGTATATAGCTAAAGTGTATCCTGGAGGGCACATGACTGCTGATGAATTTTATAAAAATGTGTATGGAAGTTTGACTTCATCAGAAAATTTTTGGTCTAAAATACCTTGGAGTACAATAGGTATAATAGTTTTGGTTGTTGTGGGAATGATCATTGCTTATTTTATATTTAGATCTATAACAAAAAAGCGAGGGGGTCGTGGAAAATATGCTAGTTATTCGGCGTGGAAAAAACATTATCAGGTTGATTGACTTAACTTGACTTAACTTGACTTAACTTGACTTAACTTGACTTAACTTGACTTAACTTGACTTATACCCAATTCTGTTATCCCACTCGGGGAGTTTGGTGTATTTTGAAGAACGAAATAATACAAATATTTTATTCAAATATTTGTCCTGTATATTTTTTGTTCCATTTGTGGAAAGAAAGTCTCTCGCTGAAACAAATACTCTTTTATTCGGGAGAGTATATAGTAAGTAATTCGGAATTCCCAGGCGGTATTCAGTAAAGAGTATATACGCCATGTAGTACTCCTTGTGTTCAAAGGCCCATTTCATCAGTATTTTTTGAAGTTCAAGCATTTGTCCATATCATAATAACCCAATTTTTTACCCTTAGGTCTCTTTTTGTAACTATGTGCTTCTGTAAAAAATTTCAGGATAAACGACCCTGCAAGTACGTGGTATGTTTCTAAAGAGAATTCCTTGACTTTTGAATTTTCAGCACTACCCATGTAAGGCCGAATAGAATTACGGATTTGTTCAGATATTGATTCGTATACTGTGTGGTTTCCTCTTTGAGTTGTTCTCTTACCGCCTACAATTGTGCGTAATACATCTTGAACGTCGTTATAAAACTCAAAAGGTGGGATGATAAACGGGTGTTCAAAAAAATCCCATGTTTTTGGATTTGTTGTGATACCTCGTCTAAATAAATAAGACTTTTGTTTCTCAGTTAAAATTGTTCGAGACGTAAATACTTGTCCAGTATCTCTATCAATTTTATACATGGCACCGTGAGATGTTTCGTTTACAGTATTACCAGAAATCCATTTGATCATTCCAGTTTTCTGCATCCCTGATCTGGTATGTTCTACTTTTGCTTCAATTGGATAGAATTTTTCATTCATATTAATAGCATATCTAGCCCCCAGGTTAAATGTATTTCTGTGTTTATTTGGAAATAGCTGAAAATTTGGGTCATAAAGGTTAGATACACCAAAATCATTAAGAATGAACATCTTACCGTGATTTGGGATGTAAAAATCTGTGTTACGTAACCGGTAGTGCCAGTATCCTCCCGGTTTCACATCATAAAATAATATATTTTTAGCTTTAATATCGTTATTTAAGATCTGACCGTTCATTTGAATTGCATGGAGACCTGCCATGATTTGAAATAACGCAGAGTATATTTTTTCATCCGTAATATTACTGTGCAAAAAATAGTCTTTCATATCTCCACTAGCCAACTCCATAATATTTATGATACAAGGATGGGATTTGGCTTTTTTGCGAAGTATAAAGTCACAACTACTGCACAAAAATGTGTCGATAAAAAGAGGTAAATTAGGACATATAGATTGTTCAACAAGAGGTTTAAAAATATCTTTGAGCATCCATAATTCGTACCAAGCTGAACTTGTTTCGGTATAAGGATCAGATAGATCTCCTTCAGTGATACGTGACATTTTAAGAGCAAATTCTCTCCTGCACAAAATATCTTTCCTCAAACATGCGGTATACACATTTCCCCAATCACCGGTACCTATGAGATTCCCTAGTCTGATGTATTTATACATTTCGTTTATACCATTAGTTAGAACACATTGAGTACCGTTAGGATATTCATGTAGAGGTTTTAGACCTTTTCGAATAATTCTCCGAAATTGTTTTCTGAATTTCGACTTAAGATATATTAAGGATAGTTGTTTAGGTATTTTTATACGTTTGGACTTGCGGAGTTTAGGTTGAGAGTGAGTGATATCGCTGATATCACATACCTTTGTAAACTTTTCAGGTGGGTATACACGTCTAAACAATAATTGATAGATCGCCGTTGATTTTTTACCCTCATTGAATACTTTCATATCCCAATATTGGTGAAATTGTCCTAGTTGTAGCAATATTGAGCCACTAGGTACATCCAAATCACTTCGAATATCACTTCGAATATCACTTCTTGATGAGCGTTTTGGTGTAAATTTCAAAAGTCCTCCGGAACCTATAAAAACTGATGCTGATATATAATTCTTGTCGAGCATGCTTTTTATATTTTTATTGAAATTAACAGAGGAATACCTGTCAGGGTCATACCTGTTGTATTTGATAACTAGACATGAATTAAAAATTTCGCCCCCCAAGTGTTGTACATCGCTCCTGATAAGATCAATTATATTTGGAAAGAACTGTGCAGGCAAATCTGCTTCGTATACCCATTTAGAATTATCTGCGAACCAAACTTGGTGTTTTTTATTGTATTTTAAATACGATACAATATTAAGAATTTCTGTTATAGTTTTTTTATTAAGAATTGATGGGTAAAAAACAACATCTGGTTCATTTTCTGGATCTACAACACGCGGGATTTCATCTATTAGTTGAAAGTTATGTTCCGTAATGATGATCATTTATTAATAGATAAACTTTCTCTATAATAAATAAATGCAAAAGAAAACTATTGTGATTATATCGCTCGTATCTGTCGTATTGTCCCTTATTTATATATTATTGGACTATTTCGGATTTATTAGGTGTATCAAACTGTATTTTTCTCCAACAGAAATGTTTGTATCTAACTATAAAAAATTAGATCAGATAGATAAAAAAAGACGCGTTGTTGTATGTCTCACAACAACGCCAAATCGAATTAAAAAATTAGGACCTGCAATAAGGTCTCTCCTTGACCAGACGGTCAAGGTAAATATTATATCTATTGTTGTTCCTTACGGTAAACAATATAAATTGCCCGGGTCTTTAAAAAATGCTGTAAAGGTATTTAATACAAGTAAAACATATGGGGACCTAACATCCTTGATACCAACCGCTATGAGAGAAGGAGACGCCACTACTCAGATAATTAATGTCGGCGACAGTAAAATATATGGTAAAGATTTTATCGAAAGCTTGTTGACAGCTGCAGAAAAAGCTCCCGGAAAAATAATATATAATTCGAAGGAAAACACACCCGTCATCGATCTTAACGAAGGGGTTTTGTTCGAAACAGATTTTTTTACCGAAGATTTTTTCACCATACCGGAGAAGTATACATCTTCGGAGTGGCTCAATAAATACTTTGAAAATTTCCCCAAAGTGAAAATAAACTATAAAGAAAATTATAATATGTTATAAATTTCTTTATAGTTTATTTTATAGTTTATTTTATAGTTTATGACTGAATATTTCAAACATTTTGGTTTGAAATATTCACATAACTTATCCTGTCGTCTTATAAGTTAATAACTCTCGTAGTCACTCGACAATTGGGGATATTTCCGTAAAATGAACGAAATCCAACCGAATGCTGGTGAGAATATGAGTACGTAAAACTTTTACCTAGTATGTTGCGCCCTGACTCCGATCTATCGACCTTATCTATGTGTTTAAAATATTCACTCTCTATAATTTTAAAATCGATCATTGGTAGAAGTACGATACCTTCCCATTCTTTTCTTTTACCACTAAGATCGATTATTAGTTCATCTGGACAATACTGCTTAATTTTGGATTTTTTGTCTAGGAGCAGTTGTGACAAAGGGATCGGTATCAACCCTGCGCTCTTCGGAGGAAGAACAGATAATAACTGTTGGAAAGGTGTCATTGGGGTTGTGTTCCTTTCTGGGGAAAATTTAAAATCAACAATATGTTCAGCTAATTCATGCGCAAAAGGAGCATAGTGATGTTTAAAACACCATTTCCAGTCTGGAACACCACGTGTATAATAAGATAAAACCCATTGTATTCCCTCTAGATATTGATGACAAAGGTGTCTAATATCAGTGTTTTCTCCAAAACACTTCTGGTAATATTCTTCTCTGTAATTATCAATATCCAATTCATACTTTCCTTCGATGAGAGTGGCATGTTTTTCAAGTAAAACATCGGGAAAGAAAACACCCTTCTTAAGGAGTTTATCTTGCAAAATTCCCTTATCGTACTGGGATATAGTTCCCAAAAAAATTCTCAACGATCTTGGGATAAATTTCACCTTTTCGTCAACTTTTGTCGTTAAATGCCCGTAAATATCACCTACATTTTTATATACGTCCAACATAAAATCAATACCACCCTCAATAATCTCTAGACTTGGTACATGGGGAAGAAAATCATTTCCAACCATGAAACACATAAGAATAAAATCGTTGATGGCATACTCGGGGTTAAATGACTGTTTTTTTTGATCCACGTCAGAACCTACGTCAGAATCGTGCCAATCCATTTTCTGGGCAAGATTGATGCGAGTATTCCCGATATCAATGACGAAAAAATCATTCTGAGGATCGTATAAATCTTCTCGTAAGATCCAAAATTTCGGATATTGTGTACCTAAAGCGAGCATGATCAAATCAGCATCTAAACCATGAATACAGTAACTATCCCTAGGGTTTCCATAAAGACGAATATAATTAATGATTTTATGCTCGCCCTCCCCAGGTGATTTCTCATTAGAGAAAACAACTTCAATATTCTGCCAGATGGGATCGTATGTTATACGTTTTCGAATATACCAATCTATATACTTAGTTAGATGATGCATAAACTTGGTACCTGGGGTTAAGCTGTTAGAATCAAACTTTCTAAATTCCTCTTCATCCTTTTCAGCAGCACTACGGAATCGCCTCTGCCTCTGTTGATTTTGTTTGGAGAGAGGAGCAGGTCCATCGACACATAGGATAAGCCGCTTGTTAGGATTAACTAATCGTAACAGATCCTCAATATTAAGACAAATGTCTTCAAATACTTTGATTTGCTGTCTGAGTTTATTCACCCTTTTTCTCCCCCTTCGTTGACGACCCAATAATCTAACAGGAGGTTTATGGGCCCCATATTCGTAGATTTTTTGGGTTGAAGAATGAAAAAGGCCATTGAGATCAATCATGAGATTGTCTATAGATACTCTAGCCGTTTTGAAGTCTTGACCACTTCGCAGACATTTGATATTATTGCCAAAATTATTCTTAAACCAATAGAAAAAATGTTTAATTCCCATGTTCGTTTATTAAAGCAAATCAAGATTTAAATATCAATTTTATTTAAATCTCCAAATATACCTGATATAACCTGATATAACCTGATATAACCTGATATACTTAGCGTTTTAGTAGGCGTTTGCGTGGAATAATAACTTCTGAATCAGATTCAGAATCAGATTCGATTACTATATTTGAACTTGGCTGTGCTTTTCTCGTACGAATAACTTTCTTAACTCTTTTCATACCCTTTCGCTTAGGGATTTTAGCTTGTGTCTTAGCTTGTGTCTTAGCTTGTGTCTTAGCTACACTCCCCAAACATTTCTTCTGTTCTTCCGTTAAAAGGAACATGATTGCCCTCTCAATTCTGTCTACCTTAACAGCAGTTTCTTTAACAATAGATAGCATTACTGCATATTCATGAAGAGTGGGGGTAGGACTTCGGTTTGTTTCACGTGTATTGTCCTTCCCCCTTTCTCTTTCCCATGCTTGTGTACGTAATTCACCATCTTTTTCTTCTTGTTTAGACACTAGACGAACTCCATTGTGGATAAAGGATTCTACATCGTTTCGTAGGCTGATGGGGAAAATCCAACCTGGACCACTGCGAAGCCGTCCATTGTACTTTCCTCCGAGCTTTTTCAAGTCCTCCTTATACTTTCTCGTTTCTCCCCTAACAACGATACAACGTTCTGAATATTTTTCAATTGAAATATCCGTGAATTGTGCCCTGGAAGACATTTCTTAATAATTTGGAATTATTAAGACGTAATTTCATTTTTATTTCACCTAATCTATATATGCATATTCTCGAAAGTATCCATCATCTCTCTCACATCAGTTGGTAAAGTTTGCCTGCTATATACATTATGTTTACCAGTCCATTTAGATATAGTATGTCCAACAACAATGTTACATGCTTCTACAACTCGTTCAATAGATTTAGTGTTAGAATTATAAGTTATACATGTATCAATTCCCATCTGTTTCCCTATTTGTTCTGCTTGTTGATTGGCAGCTATGAATACAAATGTCCATCCGATACTTCTAAAATAATTAACTCTTTCTCTAATTGTGTCTAGGGAATAAAATCTGCTTTCATTATCAGCACCATCTGTTAGTATAATCATGACAGTTTTTCGGAGCCTATTTTGACACCGAGCATCCATGGCACTTCCAATGGCATCATAAAGAGCAGTCATACCGTTTGGGTTATAATGTGATGGAGTAAACATAGGTAAATTCGTGATTTTTTCATCCGTACACAAAACATTAGCAACAGAGTTAAACTTGACTAGTGTAAATAATGCAGAAGGATTAAAATGTTTTTGAGTCGTAATGAAAGAGTTTATCCCGTCAATATATTTTTGTCTATACGGACTCATCGATGTTGATTCATCTAATACAAATACTATATCGGTCATTCACTTTATCTTATACTACACATTCTTAAATAACAGATGAAGGATAAGAAGATTCTCCAAAATCTTCACCTTTTTGCTTCATATAAAAGGCAACTAATGCAACAATGACTAATAGAACAACTATACCAACCGCTACATACATAATCCAGTTATTATCACCCCCGTTGGGATCACCCCCGTTGGGATCACCGTGTGGTTTACCACCATTTCCCCCACCATTTCCCCCACCATTTCCCCCACCATTTCCCCCACCATTTCCCCCATCTTTTGGGCACGGATTTATATGGAAACCAGATATATCATCCTGAGCATAATTTATACAATCTTGATCTGGACAACAATTTTTAAGAGCAGTTTGATCTTGTACAGAAAGAGTTGGAGCACAATCATGATTATCCCCACATATTTGTTTTCGGCATTCACAATACGCAGACGGATCAGGACCGTCGGAATCGCCATGATCGTCAGGATCGTCAGGATCGCCAGAACATAGGAACGGATTTTCACCAGAATGTAAGAAGCCACTGCATTCTTGTTTACTTACACTTTTACATGCGTCTTCTGCTGATTGATAACCACCTGCCCCCTGACACATGTAATGAGGTTTTCCATTATGAGTACACCCTGTATAGAACCGATCAGACGGCCATGCTGATGAAGGACATCTACCATCAGAAGTTGGGGGAGTATATCCGAGCGGTATATTTTGCTGAAAAGCTTTGTAATAAGACATTTATTTTATTGCAAGATATAATTTAAGAATAAGTAAATACACGCAAAAACCCCATTTCAACCATAAAGATCGAAATGGGGTTTTTGCGTGTATTTACTTATTCTTAAACATAGGATATTATTTGAGGGAGTTAGTTTACTTTTTCTCAAATAAAGATCGTGTTTGGATAGTTTCACCCCAGTTAGTTTCTTTATTTGAGATACGTCAACAATTTCATCCATCTCTTTTTCCTCATCCTCCTCATCCTCCTCATCCTCCTTATATCCCCCAGCCGCGAAATGTGGAGCAGTAGTACCATCTTCAAGATGTGCATTCACATCAGCTTTTGCATCGCATAGTAACTGAACTATTTCAAAATAATTATACCCCGATGCAATCATGAGAGGAGTTAATCCATTCTCGTCGGTACTGTTAACATCAGCTTTATTTTTGATGGCAGGTTTCACTATTTCGATATTGCAATATTTGATACCTGCCATCAAAAGATCGGTCCATACCTTAATACCTTTATTCGAAGATTTGCCTTGTTCAGAAATGCTTAATCAAGATTCAAAGCAAATTCTAAAATTCATTTCCAAAGAAACTTTGGAAATTAGCTGGATACAGTTTAACTTATATTTGGAAAATAGTATTGCTGGATGTATCCTAGTGTTGATTATGTTCGTATATTGACTATCACCTCTGACCTGTTGACCATAGACGTATCTTCATCCGCACATCATCTCCACTCCCATCTACATTCACACATAAATAGAATATTACACTATACTATGAAATGATTAAGACAGTTTATATACCTAACTACCTAGGTGCTTACACATTTATACTATAAAATAAAGTTGCTGTATACACCTATATAGATATAATCTATTCTTTAGATCTCATTAAAATTCTAGATAAGTCATCTGTTGATGTGTAACATTATCTGGACTTTGCGTGTCTAACTCTCTCTCTTTTTTCTTACTCTTCCTCTCCTTACTCTTCTTCTCCTTACTCTTCTTCTCCTTACTCTTCCTCTCCTTCCTCTTCCTCTCCTTACTCTTCTTCTCCTTACTCTTCTTCTTCTTCTCCTTACTCTTCTTCTCCTTACTCTTCTTCTTCTTCTCCCTACTCTTCTTCTCCCTACTCTTCTTCTCCCTACTCTTCTTCTTCTTCTCCTTACTCTTCTTCTCCCTACTCTTCCTCTTCAAGATTTTCTGT
>Ga0180431_10000892_pt1 | contig 42095 bp, 36 predicted proteins | sample SS_ome_11_FD_132459 | JGI IMG/M metagenome (GOLD analysis project Ga0180431, IMG submission 132459) | Hypersaline lake sediment archaeal communities from the Salton Sea, California, USA - SS_1_MS_1 metaG | ecosystem: Environmental > Aquatic > Non-marine Saline and Alkaline > Hypersaline >... | reverse complement strand
TTTGAGATGGTTCATTTCACAAAGAAACTCGGTTCGCACTTTGCAGGCCCGCCCGGCGATGAAGTCGCCGGGCTAGTAAGCAGCGCCGGATCAATCCGGCTTAGAAAGTTGCTTGCGACGTCAGATTCCCGCAAGCTAACAAACAGCAAAGCCACGCCTGCAAGCCCCGTTCACGGGGCGCTGCTTCGTAGACCGGACACTTCATGTCCGGGCGGGTGTGGGGAAGTGTCAGGTCATTCCTGAACCATGTCCCGCATCTGATTGGAGAAACAGGGTGAAGTGCGGGAACTTGTTCTTTTACGAACCCGAAGGTTCGTAGTGAGGGCGGATGCAGACATCCGGCGGATGCAGACATCCGTCCGCAGGTCTGCCGGAGTGCCGTGGCGTGGGAGGTAGCTAGTGGAGCAGTCTTCTGATCAGGTTCGTAGTGAGGCCCGGATGTCTGCATCCGCCAGGTCCGCCGGAGTGCCGTGGCGAAGGCGCTTGCTGCGTCGTGAGTCCAATCCCCTCTTGATCAAGGAATTGCGGGGGCGCATGCGCGGCGCGCGGGCGTTTATCGTGCTGACCGTGTACCTGCTGCTGTTGACCTGCTTCACCTCGATCATCTACTACGCTGTCATCGCGAACAGTCGTGGGCCGGCCGGCGCGTCCGTGATGGCCGAGCTGGGGAAGACGGTTTTCGGCACCGTCGTCCTGATCGAGATCTTCATGGTCACGTTCATCACGCCTGCCTTCACCAGCGGGGCCATCAGCGGCGAGCGGGAGCGCAAGACCTACGAGTTGCTGCGGGCGACGCTGCTGCCCGCCCACAAGATGGTCTCGGGCAAGCTCGCCTCCGCGTTGACGTACATGTTTCTGCTCATCCTGGCGGCACTGCCGCTGCAGAGCCTGGCCTTCGTCCTGGGCGGTGTCACGGTGGAGGAGTTGGCGCTGGCGACGATTCTCTTGCTGGTGACGGCCTTCGCCTTTGCCGTGATCGGCCTGTTCTTCTCCACGTTCGCGCGCACGACGCTCGTCTCGACCGTGCTGACCTATTCGACTGCGCTGTTGACGGCGATTGGGCTGCCCGTGTTGGTGCTTCTGTTCGCGACCCTGCTGTTGGAGCCACTGATCTATGGCTACGGATCAACCTCGGTGTCCTGGATCGTGGAGGCCGGTCTGCTGTATCTGGCGATCTTCCTGGCCAGCCTGAGTCCCATTTCGGCCGCCGTGGTCACCGAGATGTTTCTGCTGGAAGAGGACGCCATTTTGTACTACTGGCAAGAACTGGATTCCGCCCGGTTGATCCCGGTGCCATCTTCCTGGCTTGTCTTCACCGTGTTTCACATAGGATTGGCCTTGGTGTTGCTACTGGCGATCGTGCTGCGGGTGCGCGGGCAGGAGAAGCGCTAGGGAGACGGACCGCCCGGATGTCTGCATCCGCTGCATCCCTGCCGGCATAGTATTCGTGAGTTGCAGGAATCCTCCAGGCGTTACGGGATGTGCCTATGGGCTGGAACAAACTGCGTTTCTTGACTCCCTATCTGCGTCGCTGGGAGCTGCGGCTACGGCTGGTCGAGAGCGTCATCTGGGGGCTGTGGGGCGCGGTGGCGGGGCTGGGGGCGGGCACGTTGCTGGCGCTGGCGGCCCGGTTGTGGCCACTGCTCGTGGCACGCACACTGGCTGCGCTGGCCGGCGCGCTCGTGCTGGTCGGGCTGGCGCTCGGGCTGGCGCTGGCCTGGCTGCGGCCGCGCTCTCTTACCGCGTCAGCGCGCATTTTCGACCGCCGCTTCGGACTGGCCGAGCGCCTCTCCACGGCGGTGGAGCTCGGCACCGGTCGGCTGCGGACGACTCCCGCGATGGCCCAGGCGCAGTTGGCGGACGCGCTGGACGCGGCCGGCAGTGTTGAAGCGCGCGCGATGCTGCCGCTGCGGCTCCCCCGCTGGGCGCTGCTCTCGCTCGGCGTGTTGGCTGCTGCCCTGGCGCTCCTGGTCTGGCTGCCGAATCCCCAGGAGGACGTGCTGCTGCGGCGGACCGCCGTGCGCGCCGCCGTCGAGGAGCAGATCGAGGAGTTGGAGGCTGCACGGGACGCGGTGGCCGAGGCGGAAGGGCTGAGCGAGGCCGAGCGTGACGTGCTTCTGCAGGAGCTGGAGGAGGCGCTTGCAGCCCTGCACGAGGGGCTTGAGACGGGCACGGCGACGCCCGAGGAGGCGGTGGCGGCGCTCTCGGAGGCGGAGCGCGCGCTCGCGCCGTTGCAGGACCCCGGTGCGGCGGACGTTTCGGCTGGGCTGGAGCGCGCCGCCGAGGGTATGGCCGACTCGGCGCTCACCCGCCAGATCGCCGAGGCCCTGGCGAACGGTGACTACGAGACGGCGGCCGAGGCGCTGGAATCGTACGCGGCGGAGGGGGGCGAGATACTGACCCGCGACGAGGAGCTCGAACTGGCCCGCGAGCTGGCCGAGGCGGCCCAGGCGCTGGCCGAGAGCGACCCTGAGCTGGCGGAGCAACTCGGCCAGGCGGCGGATGCCATCGAGCGCGGCGACATCGGCGAGGCCCGCCAGGCGATCCAGGAGGCAGCGCAGGGGATGGCGGACGCGGGCGAGCGGGTGCAGCGGCAGGAGACGGTCGAGGGCACGCTGGCGGAGTTGCAGGAGGGGCGCGAGCAGATCGCGGAGGCAGGTGGCACCTGACCGCGCACCGGACAGCCGCTCGGTCAGGGTGGCGCGGATGGGCAGGCGGGCCAGCCGGTCGGCCAGGCGACGGGGGATGGCCAGCAGCCCCAGCCCGGTCACCACGAGGACGTGGGCACCGGCGCGCCCTACGACGAGGTCTACGTGCCGGAGCGCCTCGATGAGGCAGGCCCTGGCGTGGAGATTGGCCGCGAGGGCGACGAAGGAATCACGGGCGAGGGTGTGCCCCTCCCTCCGCCCGGTGAGGGCCGCGCCAACGTGCCCTACACGGACGTGTACGCCGACTACGCGGCCCAGGCCGGCGCTGCGTTGGAGGGAAGCTACATACCTTTGGGGTTGAAGCAGTACGTGCGTGATTACTTCAGTTCGTTGGAGCCGTAGAAGTAGGGGCAGGTCTTGTGCCTGCCCAGCCTCGTGCCTGCCTTTGTGGACAAGTAGGAGTGTGATGCAAGTGAGTGCATTTGCGGATAGTGACGCCGATCGCTATATCGCTGCCGGTGGCGTCGTGGTACACGATGACTGGGTGTTGGTCCTGCGCCGCCCCAGCCGGGGCGAGGTGCGCCTGCCCAAAGGGCACGTCGAGCCGGGGGAGGACGTGCCATCGGCCGCGCTGCGCGAGACGCGCGAGGAGAGCGGCTACACGGACCTGGTGTTGGGACTGCATCTGGGTACGCAGGAGGTCGAGTTTGACCGTTGGGGGCGGCGCGTCGTGCGCACCGAGCACTACTTCCTGATGACGCTGGCGCACGAACCGGGTCCACCCTCCGGTGGGGAGGAGCAGTTCGAGCCCGTGTGGCTGAGTTGGGACGACGCGCTGGCGGTGTTGACGTTCGAGCCGGAGCGCGAATGGCTGCGCCGAGCCTTGGCTTACCGGGAAGCGTACGCCCATCGGGATGACCCGCCGGATGCAACCGCTGGGCTGAGCCGGAATGCCCAGGAACACAATGAGGAGGACTCGTGACAGACATTCATTTCGAGCAATCTGGATGGAACCTGGCGGCGCTGTTGCCGGCGCACGAGGGGAAGGACTTTGATCGTATCCTGGCGGAGCTGGAGCGGCAGGTCGTGGAGTTCGAGGCTGGCCGCGAGCGCCTCGCCCCGGACATGAGCGACGCGGCGTTTATGGAGTTGATGCATCTATCTGAGGCGATCCATGCCGCTGCGGCGCGACTGACCACCTATGCCTATCTGTGGTTCTCCGAGGACACCCAAGATCAGCAGGCGCTGGGCTTCCTGGGGCGGATGGAGCAGTTGGGCACCGACATACAGAACCGTATGCTCTTCTTCTCCCTGTGGTGGAAGGGCCTGGACGAGGGACCGGCCCGCCGCCTGATGGCCACAAGCGGCGACTACGCCTACTACCTGGAGTCCATGCGCCGGTTCAAGCCGTACACGTTGTCGGAGCCCGAGGAGCAGATCATCAACGTGAAGGACGTCAACGGGTCGAGCGCGTTGGTGAAGCTGTACGAGATGATCACCAACCGCTTCTCCTTCAAGCTGGAGGTAGACGGCGAGGTGAAGGAGATGACGCGGGACGAATTGGCCATGTACGCCCGCGACCCATCCCCCGACGTGCGCGCCGCCGCCTACCAGGAGCTATATCGGGTGTACGGCGACCAGGGCGTCGTCCTGGGACAGGTCTACCATCACCTCCTGCGCGATTGGAACAGCGAGAACGTGACCCTGCGCGGCATGGACTCGGCCATCGCCGTGCGCAACCTGAGCAACGACATCCCCGATCCGGTGGTCGAGACGTTGCTCGACGTGTGCCGCAGGAACATGCCGATTTTCCATCGCTACTTCCGGCTCAAAGCCCGCTGGCTGGGCCTGGAGCGGTTGCGGCGCTACGATCTCTATGCCCCTGTCGGGGATGCCGAGCGAACCTATCCCTTCCCCGAGGCGGTGCACATGGTGCTGCACAGCTTGGACAGCTTCTCGCCCACGCTGGCCGCTCACGCCCGGCGCGTCTTCACCGACGGGCACGTGGATTCGGAGATACGCCCCGGGAAACGCGGCGGGGCCTTCTGCGCGGGCGTCCTGCCTGCTGTCACCCCCTGGGTGTTGCTGAACTACGTGGGTAAGACGGAGGACGTGCTCACGCTGGCGCACGAGATCGGCCACGCCGTCCATGCTTTGATGGCCGCGGATCACTCCGTGTTCACCTTTCATTCCGCGCTCCCGCTCGCCGAGACGGCCTCCGTCTTCTCCGAGATGTTGTTGACCGATCGCCTGCTGCGCGAGGAGGATGATCCCGCAGTGCGACGCGACTTGCTGGTGAAGCTGCTGGATGGCGCGTACGCGACGGTCGCCCGCCAGGCGTATTTCGTCCTGTTCGAGCTGGAAGCCCACCGGCGCATCCTGGAGGGTGCGACCACCGACGACCTCTGCGCGCTCTACATGGACAACCTGCACGAGCAGCTCGGCGATGCGGTCGAGGTCTCGGACGAGTTCCGCTGGGAATGGGTCGCCATCCCCCACATCTACGCATCGCCCTTCTACTGCTACGCCTACAGCTTCGGGCAACTGCTGGTGTTGGCCCTCTACCGGCAGTACCGGGACGAGGGGGCGCCGTTCGTGCCGCGCTTCCTGAAGATCCTGTCCTACGGCGGTTCGCAGAGCCCGGAACACATCATCGGCGAGGGCGGGCCTGGCCACGAGGGCTTCGACATGAGTTCGGCGGACTTCTGGCAGGGCGGGTTCGACGTCCTGCGGGGCCTGCTGGACGAACTGGAGACCATCGGATTGCAGCAATTCGCCGGGTTGGAACAATCCGCGGGGTGAGGCCTATGATTGCATTCTCTACCGGTTCGCTATATAGCTATGGCACCGCCCGCGTCTTCGAACTGGCCGCCGAGGCCGGATACGACGGGATCGAGGTGCTGGCAGACCAGCGCTGGGACACGCGCCAGCCGGCCTACCTGCGCCGGCTGTCCGCCGACTACGGCCTGCCCATCGTCGCCGTGCACAGCCCCTTTGTCACCAACGTACACGAGTGGCCGGATGATCAACTGGGGCGACTCCGGCGCACGGTGGCGCTGGCGCAGGAGGTGGGGGCATCGGTGGTCGTGACGCACCTCCCGTTTCGTCTCCGCGCTTTTGTGGGGCATTGGCACGGCCACCGGTTGCGGCGTTTTTTCCTGCCTGTGGTGTTGCCCCGTCGCGAGCCCTACTATCACTTCCTGCGCAATGGGCTGGTGGCGGAACTGGAGGACGAGACCGGCGTCACGATCGGGGTCGAGAACATGCCGTTGCGGCGTCTCCTGGGTCTGAAGACCAGGCTTTACTGGTTCAACACGCCCGACGAGTTGGCTGCTTTCCGTCACCTGACGCTCGACACGACTCACCTGGGCACGTGGGGGCTCGATCCGCTGGCAGTCTACGAGCAACTGCGGGAGCGGGTGGCCCATGTGCATCTGTCCAACTACGATGGCCGGGAGCACCGTTCGCCGCCGGACGGCCACCTGCCGCTGGCGGACTTCCTGCGTAAGCTGGCCCAAGATGGCTACCGGGGCGTCATCACCGTCGAGACCGACCCCAGCGCGCTGGACGCCGGGGACGAGGCCAGGTGCCTGGCCGCGCTGCGCCGTGCCTTGGAGTTTTGCCGGAGGTATTTCGGGGTGGGGGGAAGGACTACCTCGGACGGGGGAAATACACGATAGGGACTGGCGGGAATGAACGATGGGGTTGGGGAAGGACTGCCGTGGGTGGGGGAAGGACTACCTCGGATGGGGGAAATACACGATGAGGATTGCCCCGGGTGAGGGAAGTACTCGACGTTGGCGTAGGGGAGAGTGATGAGCACAAGCACGGGCGAGAACGGACTTCTGCACGCTGACCTGACGTACAAGATCCGAGGGGTGCTGTTCCACGTGGGGAACACGCTGGGGCCTGGGTTGCCCGAGGAGCAGATTCAGAGGGCTGTCAGTATTGGCCTCACCAAGCAAGGCATTCCGCATGCGTTGGAAGAGCAGTTTCACGTCCACTATCGGGGCGTTGAGGTCGGGCGGTATTACTGCGACGTCGCTGTGGGGCACAAGGTGATCCTGGAACTGAAGGTCGCGCCGGCGCTGACGGGGCTCCATCGAGCGCAGATGATCTCCTACCTGCGTGTGACTGGCGCTGACGTGGGGTTGTTGGCCAACTTTGGCACACCCAAGGTGGATGTCGAGCGCTACGCGTACTTCTACGCCCAGCGTCGGCCCGACTTTGCCTGGCGGTCACAGCCGCCGGATGACGCAGCGCTAGAGTGTCCGAAGCTCGTCGGGCGACTGTATGAGTGCCTGCATCGCGTACACCACGAGCTTGGTCCCGGTTTCTTCCATCAGGTCTACCGCCGCGCGACCCAGGTGGAGTTGAACGAACAGCACATGTCGTTTGAGTTCGTGCGCGAGATACCGGTGTTCTACGAGGATGAGTGCCTGGGCTCCCAGAAGTGCCGTCTCCTGGTCGTGGAGGACAAAGTCATTGTAGCTGCGTTTGCCGTGAGAGAAATGGGCGAGGCGTTCGACGCGAGAATGCGGCGCTACCTGCATCACTTCGACAAAACGTTCGGCCTCCTGGCCAACTTCCACGGAGAGTGCCTGGACGTAAGGCCGGTGCGGATTCGAGCCGCGAAGTAGCGGTCAGACCGTCTATCTCCGTTATCCTATCGCGTATTTCTCATATCCGAGGTAGTCCTTTCTGCCGACATATACGTACCAAAGGACGTATCATGACCAAAGTCACACCTGAGCAATTCCGCGAAACCGCCGCCGTCATCGAGGCCGAGGTCGGCAAGTACATCGTCGGCCAGCGAGGGGTGATCCGGCACACGCTCGTCTGCCTCGTCGCCGGCGGGCACGTGCTTCTGGAGGGCGTGCCCGGGCTGGGCAAGACCATGCTCGTGCGCACGCTGGCCCGGGTGCTGGATCTCAACTTCGCCCGCATCCAGTTCACGCCTGACCTGATGCCGGCCGACATCGTCGGCACCGACATTCTGGAGGAGGCCGAGGACGGGCGGCGGGAGTTCCGCTTCCAGCCCGGCCCGGTCTTCACCAACCTCCTGCTGGCCGACGAGATCAACCGGGCTACGCCGAAGACGCAGTCGGCACTGCTCGAGGCCATGCAGGAGTGCACCGTCACCGTCGCCAACCGCTCCTACCCGCTGGAGCCGCCCTTCATGGTGCTGGCGACGCAGAACCCCATCGAGATGGAGGGCACGTATCCGCTGCCGGAGGCCCAACTGGACCGTTTCCTGTTCAAGGTCAACGTCGTGTACCCCAACTCGCAGGAGTTGGTGGAGATCCTGAACCGCACCACGCGCGAGGCCGAGCCGGCGGTCGACGTCGTGGCCGACGGGCCGGGCGTGCGGGCCTTGGGGTCGCTGGCGCGGCAGGTACCGGTCGCCTCGCCCGTGTCCGACTACGCGGCCCGGCTGACCATCGCCACCCATCCCGAGAACGAGGCCGCGCCGGACGTTGTACGGCGCTTCGTGCGTTACGGCTCCAGCCCGCGCGGCGCCCAGGCGCTCATCCTGGGCGGCAAGGTCGTGGCGCTCCTGGCAGGCCGCTACAACGTGGCCTTCGAGGACCTGCGAGCGGTCGCTCCGGCTGCGCTCCGGCACCGCATCCTGCTCAACTTCGAGGGCCAGGCCGAGGGCGTGAGCACTGACGACGTGGTGCGGGAGGTGTTGGGACACGTCGCTGAGCCGTGAGCGGGAGGGGAGTGGGGAGCAGGCCGTATGCGTCAAGCGTCGAACGTCAAACGTCAAACGTCGGGCATCCAGCCGTGGTTTGACCTGTCGCTGTTGCCCAGGTTGGAGCAACTCTCGCTCGTCGCGCGCCGCGTGCGCGCGGGGCAGGCCGCGGGCGAGCGGCGTTCCACCAAGCGCGGCACGTCGGTCGAGTTCGCCGACTACCGGGACTACGCCCGGGGCGACGACCTGCGTCGCGTGGACTGGAACGTCTACGCCCGGCTGGAGCGGCCCTACGTCAAGCTGTTTGAGGAGGAGGAGGATTTGGCCGTGCACGTGCTTCTCGACGGCAGCGGGTCGATGGAATGGGGCGGCGGTCAAAGCCCAAAGCCCAAAGCCCAAATCTCAAATCCCAAATCCCAAAGCCCAAAACCCAAGGTCCAAGACGGGGGGACGGGGGGACAGGGGGAGAACAAGTGGGTGTATGGGCGGCGGCTGGCGGCGGCGCTGGGGTACGTCGCGCTGGTGTCCGGCGACCGCCTCACCGTCTCCATCCTCCAACCTCCGACGGACCGCCGACCGTCTGCGGTCGGCAGCATCCCTGCCGGCATTCCAACCTCCACCCTCCAACTCGGCCCGGTGCGCGGGCGGGGGCACGCGTTGCGCCTGTTCGAGTGGTTGGGCAAGCTGGAGGCGAGCGGCACGACCGACCTGAACGCAGGGCTGCGCCGCTACGCCGTCTCCGGCGGGCGGGCCGGGCTGATCGTGCTCATCTCGGACCTGTTCTCCCCGGCGGGCTACGTCGAGGGACTGGCCGCGCTGGCGGCGCGGGGCCACGAGATCGCCGTCCTGCACCTGCTGGCCCCCGACGAGGTCGAGCCGCCGCTGGGGGGCGACCTGCGGCTGCTAGACGTGGAGACGGGAGATCCCCAGGAGGTGACGATTGATGGGGGGATGCGGGCGCTCTACCGCCGCCGCCTGGCCGCCTGGCGCGACGAGATTCGCGCCAACTGCCGCGCCCGCGACGTGCACTACGTCCCGGTCGAGACGGACACGCCCTTCGAGCGGGTGGTGCTGTATGAGATGCGGCGGGTTGGGCTGGTGCGGTAGAAGAGACAAATGACAAATGACAAATGACAAATGACAAATGACAAATGAACAAATGATGCAAATGAGCAAATGGCGGATGGAGAGGAAGCGAGAGGGGTAGGGGCTGGTCTCGTACCTGCCCGGTCCTGTAGGGGCGCGGTCTTCGCGCCCTGAGGTAGGGGCAGGTCTTGTACCTGCCCGGTCGTGGGAGGGAGATGCCGATGATTGATTGGTCAGCACTGCTGGCGGCGTTAGGGCCTGCGTTGGGCAAAGCGCTCTACGACGTGGGAGAGAAGATCGTCTTCGAGCCGCTTCTGGAACCGGCCGGTGAGGCGCTCAAGGAGCGCATGCTGCGCGGCTACAAGGCGAGGGTGGACGAGGCCAGGCTGCGCGGGGCGGTGGAGGCCGCGGCGCGGGCCACCGGACAGTGGGAGGACCTGGGCGAGGATTACCGGCTCAAGGGCGCGCTGCACCGGCTGGCCGAGGGCGGGCGGGACGATCTGCGCCGCTCGACCGTGGCGGCGGCGCTGGCGATGACAGACGAGGCGCCGGAGCAGGTGCCGGACGAACTGCGGCAGGCGCTGCACGTGGAGCAGCGCCACCGGCCCGATTTGGCCCGCTTCCTGTGGGCGTTCCGCCAGGGGCTGGCGCAGGCCGATGAAGACTACCGGGCGCTGGCGGATCTGGTGCACCAGGACGCCGTGCGGAAGCGCTTGCGCTCCATCGCTGCCGGGGTGAACCGCCTGGCGGAGACTGTGGTGGACCTTCCTGATGGTCGTCCCGTGCAAAGGGTGATGCTCGTCGATCTGGAGAGGTCCACTGTCGATCTTCGGGCCCTGTGGGGTGAATACATGGCCTTCCTGGTCAATACATACCACCGCCTCGATTTCCGCGGCATCGTGCAGACGAAGACCCAGGTGCAACTGCCCCTGGCCGAGGTGTACGTCTCGCTGGGCGTGGCCCCCTCCGGCGGCGGGCGGGCTGAACCGTGCGAGGAGGTGGACGTGATCGATGAGGCCGGCCTGCGCGAACGGGCTGAGCGAGGCAAGAGGCTGGCCGTCGAGGACGTGCTGCACGAGGAGCCCCGCCTGGTCGTGCTGGGCGACCCCGGCGCGGGGAAGACCACGTTCCTTCGATACGTGGCGCTGGCGTTGGCCGAGGGCCAGCAGGCCGCCCGCGAACGATTGGGGCTCTCTGGGGCATGGTTGCCGATCTACCTCCCACTGGGGGCCTACAACGAGGCGCTGCGGGAGGAGCGGGTCTCCCTGGAGGACTACGTGTTGCACTATTGGAACACCCGCAGCTTCGATCGGCCGGGAATGGAGCAATTGGTCGCGCACGCGCTCCGGTCGGGCCGGGTCCTGCTTCTGCTGGACGGGCTGGACGAGGTCGGCAGTCGCGCCGACCGGCTGGCCGTGGCCCGCCAGGTAGAGGCGTGGGCCAACAGCTACGGGCCCAGAGGAAACCGGGTGGTCGTCACCAGCCGCATCGTGGGGTACCATGAAGCGCCGCTGGCCTGTGATTTCCAGGCCTTCACGCTTAGTCCCTTTGGCCTAGAGGAGATCGAGCGCTTTGCCGTGCAGTGGTGCGTGGCCTATCAGCGCTGGGCTGACCCCGAACAGCCAGACGCAATGGCGCTTGAGAAGGGGCACGACGAGGCCGCCGGGTTGGTGACCGAGATCCACGCCGACTCTAGAGTTGAGAGCCTGGCCAGCAACCCGCTGCTTGTTACCATCATCGCCCTGATTCATTACAAGGGCACCCGGCTGCCCGACCACCGTGTGGAGCTATACGACCTGTGCATCCAGACAATGGTGGAGACCTGGCGCGAGGCGCGCAGCGAGGCCGGGCCGGTGGGGAGGCCGCTGCGGATCGCCAGCGAGATCAAAGTCTTGGCCCCCCTCGCCCTGTGGTTGCAGAAGCGCGCCCCCGGACCCGGGGGGGCCGCCCGACGAGACGCCGTGCACGCCCAATTGGTGAAGCTGCTGGACCGCCAGTTCAAGGGCGACCTGGAGGCCGCGCAGGGGGCGGCGGATCTGTTCCTGGAGTTGGGCCAGCGGCAGACCGGGTTGCTGGTGGAGCGAGGCGAGGGCTGGTTCGGCTTCTTTCACCCCACGTTCAAGGAATACCTGGCTGCCCGTGCCTGTGTGCTGGAGGGGCAGATGAGCGTGGTTGGCACCTGGGAGGCACTGCGTCCGCATCTGGACGATGCGCAGTGGCACGAGGTGGTCCTGCTCACGGTGGGCTACAAGGCCATCATCGATTCACAGGATGAGGCGGCTGCCTACCTGGTGCGTCAGATCGCCGACGAACCTGACGAGCACGGTGGCAACGTTGTACTGGCCGGCCGCTGTCTGGCTGACATCGGACCCGGGCTGGTGCCCGAAGACGCCTGGAGGGAAGTCATCACGAGACTGCTTACCGTGATGCAGGACACCGATCCCAACGGTGAGCCCCGCATTCCGTCAGTGATACTCACCCCGACCCGCTACGCCGCCGGCGAGACGCTCGACCGCCTGGGCTGGCTGCCGCCCGACCTGGATGCCTTCGTCGAAATTCCAGGCCCTAATTCCCAGGCCCCGATCTACGTGGCGCGCTACCCGGTGACCAACGCGCAGTTCGAGCGCTTCATCGCCGCTGGCGGGTACGAGGAGCGGGGGAGGGGCTGGTGGTCCGATGATGGATGGGTTTGGCGCGAGAGAGGCGAGCGACGTTGGTCGGATAGGGGTACTGATCGGCCCGAATACTGGGACCATCCCCGTTTCGGCAAGAGCCGGCGGGGCTACCCTGTGGTGGGGGTATCGTGGTACGAGGCGAGTGCGTATTGTGCCTGGCTCGCGGAGAAGCTACAGGTTGCCGGTTGCGGTTTTCAGGTCTGGCGTGACGGCACACTTGAAACCTTGAACCTGGAACGCAGAACCCTGGCTGTGCGACTGCCCACGGAGAAAGAGTGGGAGGCGGCTGCCGGTGGTGCTGAGGGGGATCGCTACCCCTGGGGTCGGGAATGGCGTGAGGGTTGCGCCAACACGGATGAGAGCGGGATTGGTGGCACGAGTCCGGTGGGGATGTATCCGGCGGGGCGGAGTGAGCCGCACGGCGTCTGGGATATGGGGGGTAACGTTTGGGAGTGGATGGCTAATTGGTCTGGTGAGGAACGGCGGTATCGTGCCTTGCGGGGCGGGTCGTGGGACGGCAATCAGGGGAACGCCCGCGTGTCCGCGCACGACGGGTTCGATCCCGACTACTCGTACTACAACATCGGGTTTCGGGTGGTGGGGTCCCCCGCTGGTTCTGGATGCTGAAGTTCGGTATTCTGACTGCTGAACCGGGGGGAGTTTGAGGGGGGCATGCCCCCCTCAACGCGCCCGATTGCAGGAGGTGTTCGTGAAGACGTATCGCAACCTGTACGCCCAGGTGCACGCCTGGGAGAACCTGGAGTTGGCCTACCGTCGCGCCCGCAAGGGCAAGCGCGCGCGGGAGCCGGCCGCCACCTTCGAGTTCGACCGCGAGCGCAATCTGACCGGATTGCAGGAGGAACTGCAGCACAAGACCTACAATCCTGGTCCCTATCACTCCTTCCTCATCCACGAGCCCAAGCGACGCCTGATCTCCGCGGCCCCTTTCCGCGACCGCGTCGTCCACCACGCGCTGTGCAACGTCATCGAGCCCATCTTCGAGGCGCGCTTCATCCACGACTCCTACGCCAACCGGGTTGGCAAGGGCACCCATCGGGCGCTGGACCGATGCACCTATTTCGCCCGCCGCTATCGCTATGCCCTGCCGTGTGACGTGCGCCAGTTCTTCCCCTCGATTGACCATGCGACGCTGCGCCGCATCCTGGCCCGCTATCTGGCCGACCCGGACGTGATGTGGCTGGTAGACAGCATCCTGGACAGCGGCGTGGGCGTGCTCTCTGGGGAGTACGACATGGCCTGGTTCCCCGGCGACGACCTCCTGGCCGCCGCCCGGCCCCGTGGCTTGCCCATCGGCAACCTCACGTCGCAGTTCTGGGCGAACTGCTACCTCGACACCTTCGATCAGTTCGTCAAGCGCGAGCTGAAGTGCCCCGCTTACGTGCGCTACGTGGACGATATGCTGTTCTTCGCCGACGACAAGAGGCGGTTGTGGACGTGGCGGGCGGCCGCGATCGAGTTTCTGGCACGCTTGCGGCTCACGATCCACGAGAACAGCGCCCAGCCGCGCCCGGTCACCGAGGGCATTCCCTTCCTCGGCTTCATCGTCTACCCGGATCACCGGCGCCTCAAGCGGCGGAAGGGCGTGTACTTCGAGCGGCGCTTCAGGTATCTGGTGGCCGAGTGCGCCGCGGGGCGACTGGAGTTCGAAGACCTTGACGCTGCTGTGCAAGGTTGGGTCAACCACGCCTGCACTGGCGATACCTGGGGGCTTCGGCGGGCCATACTCGGCTCCGTTGCCCTGCCTGGAGGTTTGCAATGACCGAATCACCTGTCTTCGTGCGTACCTACGATTTTATCCAATGGCTCATTCCCTGCACGATGTCCTTTCCGCGTAGCCAGCGTTTCGTGCTTACCAAGCGGCTGCAGGACAGCATGCTGAATTTCTACGAGATCATCATCGAGGCGGCGCTGGGCCCCGATCGCAAACTGCTCTCGAAACTGCACGCGGCCGACGTCGAGTTAGTCAAAGTGCGCAAGTACCTCCGCCTGGCGCGTGACCTGGAGTGGCTCAAGCCCAGGCAGTATCAGTATGCCGCCGCCCAGGTGACCGAGATTGGCTGTCTCCTGGGGGGCTGGATGAAAAAGGCGAATCCCGCGCAGAAGTAGCGCGGCTTTGCGGGGGCAGGCCGAGACCCTTGCGGGGCGGGTCGTGGAACAACAATCAGAGGAACGCCCGCGTGTCCGCGCACAACAGGAACAATCCCGACAACTCGAACAACAACATCGGGTTTCGGGTGGTGGGGTCCCACGGTCTTCGGGTTCGGCCGGAAATGCCTTGTGGTGGCCGCCGCGCGGTGGCTGCTGCAGGGCCGAGGCAAGGGCAGGCCTGGCGTTGGTGGCCTGCCCGAAGAGCGGCGCGGCCTGTCCCTGGCCGATGGCGGTTTGTCAACGCCGTCGGGCGAATATACAATAGCCCCGCCCCTCGTGGTAGGCCTGGGCGTACCGCTTGGGCGGCCGGGTGCCGACGCCCGGGGCGGGGCACCCGCAAACCGACCGGCGATGACCGGTCTACGGAGTACGGATGATGAACGGCAGGTTCTATCTTGCTAATCTACTGCAAGCGCATCGGCCTGTAAGAGCCGATGCTGGGAAGAGCCTGGCCCAGCACCGTCTGTTTACGACGGTGATGGTCGGCGGTCTACTGCAAGCGCATCGGCCTGTAAGAGCCGATGCTGGGAAGAATCTGGCCCAGCACCGTCTGTTTACGACGGTGATGGTCGGCGGTCTACTGCAAGCGCATCGGCCTGTAAGAGCTGATGCTGGGAAGAGCCTGGCCCATCACCGTCTGTTTACGACGGTGATGGGTCTGGCTATCGCGCTGCTCGCCGGATGCGCGCCCGCCACACCGTCCGCCGTTTCCCCATCCCCGCGTCTCGCCTCTCCCACCGGGATTGGGCAGGCACAAGACCTGCCCCTACCCGCCACCGAGGCCGGGCAGGCACAGGACCTGCCCCTACCCGCGGCCCCGACCTCGCCCCCCACACCCACTCCCCCGTCAACCCCCCAATCTACCAGCCTACCAACATACCAACCTACCACCCTACCAACCCCCCAATCCACCCCTCTCCCAACCTACCCGCCCACCACCGCCAGCCCTCTCGGCCCCTGGGAGCCCCTGCCCATCGCGGGCCTGCCCGGCCCGTGGGTGGACGACGTCGCGTTTGCCACGCTCGCCACCGCCTTCGTCGTCGCCGATAGGGACGTCTATCGCTCCGGCGACGGCGGCCAGACCTGGACGCTCTCTCTCAGCATCTACCGGGGGATGCGCAGCCTGGCCGTCTCCCCCGCCTTCGCCACCGACGGGACCGTGTTCGCCGCCGACGGGCGCAGCCTGGTGTTCCGCTCTGCCGACGGCGGCGACACGTGGGAGGAGGTGTCCCGCGTCGCCCAGGTGGGCGGTGCCTCCGACGCTGACGTGTGGCTCTCCATCTCGCCTGCCTTCGCCACCGATCGCACCTTATGGGCTGCCGTCGAGGGCGGCGTGGCCTACCGCTCCACGGACGGCGGTCTGAGCTGGGAGCCCTTCGATCCCGGCGTCGAATTGGACCCGCTGGGACGCCTGGTGTCCAACCCCGGCTATCCCGCCGATTCGGCGCCCGATCCGGCGCTGGAGGTCGTGAACCCAGCCGATGTTGGGGGCGTGGATCTGCCGGAGGGGCTCTCGTCCCCGCCGCTGGCTGTGGCGACGTCCGACGGCACGCTGCTCCTGGGCACGATGCGCGGGCTGTATCGCTCCACCGACGGCGGCGCGACGTGGGCCGATGCCAACGCCGGTTTGCCCGCGTCGCCCGTGGGGGCGGTGGCCGTCGTCCCCGATGGTGCGCTGTATGCGAGCGCCGGCGATGCCCACCTGTTCCGCTTGCCACCCGGTGGGGCGCGCTGGGAGCCGCTGGGCCTGCTGCCGGAGGGCGATTTCGGGCCGGTGGCTATCTCGGATATCGCCGCCGTCGGGGATGCAGATGCGCCTGTGCTGGTCATCACGACCCGCGATGCCTTGTTCGTCTCCCGCGATGGCGGCCTGTCGTGGGACCCTATGGCGGGCGACGGGCTGCCGCCGGTCTCCTTCCGCCGCCTGGAGCCGCTGTTCTCGGCGTACTTCGCCGGGAGCGGGGTGGGCCACCTGGTCTACAGCGGGCGCATCTATCGCACCGAGGACGGCGGCGATTCATGGACCAGGGTGGAGGGTGTGTCGGGCGTGCGAGCGCTTATCGAATCCCCCGGCGGTCGCTTGCTCGCCCTGGCCGGGAGCGCCGTCTACGAGTGGGCCCCGGAGTCGAGCGTGGGGTGGATGCGCCATCCAGCTGACGTGAGCTTCAGCGGCGAGCCCATCGTCGCCCGCTTCGTCACCGAGCGGCTGGCCGTGGCCGTGGTGGACGGCGACGTCTATCTCTCGGAGGACGGGGGGCGGAGTTGGGCGCTCGCCGCGCCCGGCGAGCCGGCGCACGCCTCGGGCTACCTGATCTCACCCCGCTTCGACGCCGACCGCGCCATCTACGCCCGGGGCGAGGCGGATCTCACCGTCTCCACCGACGCGGGCCAGACGTGGGTCGACGCGGGCCAGGGCCTGCCGCCCTGCGAACACTACGACAGCCCCGAGTGCGCGCTAGAGCTGCTGGACGCCGTGCCCTTCGGCGACGGCTACGTGCTCTACGCCATCGTGCGCCACGACTTCCACACCCGCCTCTGGCGCGCGTCCACCCAAGACAAGGAGACAAGGAGACACGGGGACAAGGGGACACGGAGGCGGGAGTACCACGGATGGGAGAAATACACGATGGGAAAGGGGGATGAAGGGGAATGGGGATAAGGAGACAAGCGCCGATTTGCCGGCTTTGTGATTTGCTGATTTGCCCATTTGCTGATTTGCCCATTTGTTCATTTGTCATTTTCTAATTTGTCATTCTCTGATTTCCTATGTCTTTCCTAACTCCCCTCTCCCTAGCCTTCGCCGCCCTGAGCGTACCGCTCATCCTGCTCTACATGCTCAAGCTGCGGCGGCGCGACGTGCTCGTGTCCAGCACGCTGCTGTGGCAGCGGCTGCTGCGAGACCGGGAGGCCAACGCGCCCTGGCAGCGCCTGCGGCGCAACCTGCTTATGCTCCTGCAGTTGCTCGTCCTGGCGCTCCTGACGCTGTCGCTGGCCCGGCCCTTCGTGCCCACCACGACCGCCGTCAGCGGCAGCGTGGTCATCCTGCTGGACGCCTCCGCCAGCATGCAGGCGCGCGACGTCGTGCCCACGCGCTTTGAGGCGGGGCGTCTCGCGGCGCGCGAGATCGTCGCCGGGCTGGGTGCGGGCGACGCGGCGACCATCATCGCCGTCGGGCCACAGCCCCAGGTGCTGGCCTCGGCGACGGGCGACCGGGCGCTCCTGCGCCGCGCGCTGGATGATGCCGCGCCGACGGACGGCCCCGCCGATTGGGATGCCGCTTTCGCGTTGGCGGCGGCGGGCATGAGCGGTGTGGAGGGTGCCCGCGCGCTCATCATCTCCGACGGCGCGTTGCCGGAGACGCTGCCGCCCTTGCCCGGCGATGTGCGTTTCGTCGGAGTGGCGGCGGACGTTGATCGTTCGTCCGGCGATGGCAACAACCTGGCGATCACCGCGCTGGCGACGCGCGAAGGAGCGGCGGGTCCGCAAGCGTTCCTTCGTGTAGTCAATAAGGGCGAAGCGGACGCCGAGCCCCTGATCGAGTTCTCCGCCAACGGCCGCCTCTTCGACGCGCGTCGCCTGCGTGTCCCGGCCCAGGGAAGCGCCGACCTGACGCTCTCCGATCTGCCCTACGACCTGCAAGTCCTGCAGGCGCGCATGGCCTTCGATGGCGATGAGGGGAGCGTGGACGTGCTGCCCCTCGACGACGTGGCGTGGGCGGTCCACGCCCCGCCGGCGGGCGGCCGGGTGCTCCTCGTCTCCGAGGGCAATCTCTTTCTGGAGCGGGCGCTGGGCGCGTTGCCGAGCGTCGAGTTGGCGCGCGCCGCTCCGGACGTGCCCATGCCACCGGCGCCAGCCGGGACAGAGGGTGGCTACGACCTCATCGTCACCGATGGGGTGGTCACGGGCACGCTTGCGGCAGGCAACCTGTGGCTGATCGGCCCGCCGGCCTCCGTCTCCCTGGCGAGGGGGCCGGGGGAGGATGAGGCCCTGCCACTGGCTGTGGGCGCAGCCTTCACAGGCACGGCCATCGTCCGCGTCGCCAGCGACGACCCGCTGCTGCGGTACGTGGACCTGGGTGACGTCCACGTCCTGCAGGCGCGCGCGATGGAGCCGCCCCCCGCGGCGCGGGTGCTGGTCGAGGCTGAAGGTGGCCCGCTGCTTTTCGTGGCCGAGCGGCCCGGTGGGCGCCTGGCCGTCCTGACCTTCGACCTTCGCGATTCCGACCTGCCGCTGCAGATCGCGTTCCCGGTCCTCACGGCCAACCTGGTAGAATGGCTGTTGTCAACAGACGGCGGTGGCATCGGAGGGAGCGGGCTCCCGGCGCTGCTTCGCGCCGGCGACCTGATCTCCGTTCAGCCTGATCCCGAGGCGGCGGACATAGTCGTCACCACGCCGGACGGTGCCCGGCACGCGCTCCCGCTGGGTGCACAGCCACCCGCCTTCGCGGCCACCGACCGGCTCGGCGTCTACCTGGTCGAGCAGTTCGACAAAGACGGGCAGCTTCTGGAATCCACCCCTGTGGCCGTCAACCTGTTTGACGAGGACGAGTCAGACATCGCGCCCCGTGAGGCGGTGCGGGTAGGCCAGGCGGAGCTGCAAGCTGTGACGCGTCAGGAGGAGGGACGCCGCGAGTTCTGGCCCTGGTTGGCTGTCGCTGCCCTGGGGGTGCTTGGCGCTGAGTGGTGGGTGTATTTTGTGGGGCAGGGGGGCGGGGGGACAAGGTGACAGGGGGACAGAGAGATTGGGAGGGGGAATGGGGAAGATTCGGTCGCTAAGCGTCAAGACTTCGGAAGTCTACGAGAACGATATGCTCAGGCTTCAAACCACTCTTTTTGGCGTAATTCTGCAAGCAAAGCAGTGCTTGTAGACTTCCGAAGTCTGTCGTTTGGGGCTGAGTGTTGTCTCAGATGCTTGCATGATCTGGTCCATGGCTTCGGCAACGACGCCATCGTAGTACTGTTCACCGCACTGGGTGCAGACGTACGCAGGGACTTCTTCGATGAGGATGTAGCGACCTTTCCAGTGTCGCATAACGTTGATTTGCTGTGCGGTCACCTTGCCGCCGCAGAAGTGACATTCAAATGCTTGCTCGCTCATTGCTTTTGCCTCGGGGCTCGTGTACGCCGGTCGAGCCATTTCGGTGGAGCTGGAATGTAGATAGTGGTGTCAAAAGCGAACCTGTGGCTTCATTATAGCCTCTTCTGACTGGGAATCAAATGGCTTTCACACAGTCTCTGTTCTTGCTACTACTAGCGCTCATTCCCTACTTCGCCTACCTGGGCCGGCCGAAGGGCCGCTACGGGCGCGGGCGGAGTTGGGCGGCGCTGCTCCTGCGCTGCTTGATCGTGGTGCTGGTTGTTCTCAGCCTGGCCGGCGTGCAGTCTGTTCACGGCGGCGACGAACTGGCCGTGGTCTTCCTGCTGGACGTGTCGGACAGCGTCCCCCAGGCGGAGCAGGAGCGGGCGCTGGTCTTCATCGAGGAATCGTTGGCCGGTATGCGGCCCGAGGACCGGGCCGCGCTGGTCGTCTTCGGGGCCGACGCGCTGGTCGAGCGCCCGATGATGCGTGCTGCCGCCGTGCCCGGCGCGGAGCCCGCAGCGCTGCGAGAGATCGCCTCTATCCCGCGCACTCACCAGACGGACCTGGAGGCAGCGGTTCGCCTGGGGATGGCCCTCTTCCCCTCCGGTGCGGCCCGCCGCATGGTCGTCCTGTCCGACGGTCGTCCCACGCTGGGCGACGCGGAGCAGGCGGTGCGCCTGGCCCAGGCGCAGGGCATCCAGGTGGACGCGCTCCCGCTGCTCCCCTCCCTCTCGGGTGAGGACCAGGGCGGGGTGGAGGCCTGGCTCTCTGATCTCTCCGCTCCCGACCGCTTGCACCAGGGCGAGGAGTTCACGCTTTCCGTCACCGCCCACGCCACGGACGGCGTGGCGGCTGTGATGACCGTGCTGGTCGGTGACACGGTCGCAGCCCAACTGCCGGTGCGCCTGCACCGCGGCCCGAACACCTTCGCCATACCCCTCACGGCCGGGGAGCCTGGGTTTGTGCCCTTCCGGGTATACCTGGCCCCTGCTGTCGACGTCTATCCGCAGAACAACGCCCTCTCGGCCTTCGCGCTGGTCGAGGGACCGCCTCGCGTCCTGCTCGTCTCCACCCCTGGGAGCGAGGAAGAAGCGGATGGCGCTCAGTACGTGCGCGTTGCCCTGGAGGCCGCCGGGCTCATAGTAGAGGAACGTTCCCCCGGCTCACTCCCCTCCGAGCCGGCGTCGCTGGCCGAATACGCGGCCGTCGTGTTGGTGGACACCCCGGCCCAGGCCATCGGCCCGCGCGCCATGAACGCGCTCCAGTCCTTCGTGCGCGACCTGGGTGGGGGTCTGGTCGCCGTCGGCGGGCCGCACGCCTACGGGGTGGGGGGCTGGTACGACACGCCCCTGGAGGACACGCTCCCGGTCGAGATGACCATCCACGACCTGGAGCGCTTCCCACCGATGTCTATCGTCGTCGTGATTGACAAGTCGGGCAGCATGTCGGTGGAGGAAGACGGCGTGGAGAAGATACGCCTGGCCGGGGAGGCCGCAGCCCGCGTGGCCGAACTGATCACCGACCTGGACGAGATCACCGTCATCGCGTTCGACGACCGGCCGGTGGACGTGATCGGTCCCCTGCCTGGGAGCCAGCGCGACGACGTGATCGGGCAGGTGATCCGGCTCCAGGCTGGCGGCGGTGGTATCTACGTGCGCGAGGGCTTGGAAGAGGCGTTGGGTTACCTGGCCGGTTCTGAGAACTTGGTGCGTCACATCCTGCTCCTGGCCGATGGCTCCGACGCCGAACACCAGCAGGGGGTGCCCGAACTGGTGCGGGAGGAGATCGCAGACCGGGGCATCACGCTCAGCACGGTTGCCATCGGGGCCGGGGAAGACCTGCGCTTCCTGGAGCAGATCGCGGCGCTGGGGAACGGGCGGTACCACTTCACCGACCGGGCGGCCAATCTGCCGGTCATCTTCGCCGAGGAGACCCAACTGGCGATGCGCTCCTACGTCGTCGAGGAGCCCTTCTATCCTCAGCAAACCGCGGTCAGCCCGATCCTGAGCGGCATCGAGGCGGTGCCACAACTGGCGGGCTACGTGGCCACCACGGCCAAGCCGACCGGGCGTGTGATCCTCTCGACCCATTTCGACGATCCATTGCTGGCGGCCTGGCAGTACGGCCTGGGCCGCGCGGTGGCCTGGACGTCCGACGCGAGCGGCCGCTGGGCCCAGGCGTGGGTCGCCTGGGATGGGTTCTCCCGTTTCTGGGGCCAGGCCGTGCGTTGGACGACGCCCGTGCGTTCCAGCGTGCCGGTGGAGGTGGGGGTGGCGTTGGACGGGGAGCAGGCGCGCGTGACGGTGGACGCGGTGGATGAGGGCGGTGCCTTCGTCAATGGGCTGGAGGCGCGGGTGAACGTGGTGGGCCCGGACGGGGAGTTGGTGCAGGTGGCGCTTGCGCAGACTGCACCAGGCCGATACGAAGGGGCGTTCGTGCCCGGCGCGGAGGGCGCCTACGTCATGCGGTTCACAGACGGCGCTCCCGGAGACGTTCCGCAGGGGGAGGAATCGCAGGCCGTGGCACTGACCACCGGCTGGGTGATGGACTACTCGCCCGAGTACGCGGCGCTGGAGGCCGACCCGGCGTACCTGGCCCGCCTGGCCGGGCTGGGGGGCGGGCAGGTGCTGGCGCAGCCGGCCGATGCCTTCGCTCGTACGCTGAGGGGGGAGGGCACCACCCGCGACCTGTGGCCTTACCTGCTGGGCCTGGCGGCGCTTCTGCTGCCCTTCGACGTGGGCGTGCGGCGGCTGGTGCTGGGGCGGCGCGACCTCGCCCGGGCCAGGGCCTGGCTGATGGCTCGCCTGCCGCGCCGCAGGCCGCTTCCCGTGGCCGAGGCTCCCTCGCCGCTGGGCCGCCTCTTCGAGGCCAAGGCCCGCGCCGAAGAGCGCAGGCCCGGTGATCAGGCAGAAGGGACTGCTGAGGAGGGCAGGTCCGTAGATGAGTCTCGGCTGCCAGCCGGGCCTGAGGTGCCGCCCCGGCCCGCCGAACGGCCCTCTGCGAGGCGGGAGGGGGCCGATCTAGCGCCTGGTCCAAGCGCCGCCGAGGCCGATACGTTGGCCGGGCGGCTGCTGAGGAAGAGGCGCGATCGTGAGAAGGATGGCTAGTATGGGGGCTGTTCTTTTCGAGCTGATGGCTTGCATCCCCACTGACAGGGGCAGGGCAAGGCCTCGTTCATTGAGGAGATCGCTCCGACCCGACCGCTGTCCAGTACCTGGGCCGGCCGTAATAGTCATACAGCCTGAGTTCATATTCCCGATTCACAGGCGCGGATGGGTCGAACTCGGGGCTGTTCTTGACCATCTCCCTGGGAATCCCGACGTAGATATTCCTCTCCGGCCAAGTCACCGACTCGGCCCAAGATGGGGACACGAGAACCCTCTTGCCAGGCAGCCAGCCGCCTGTGTCCACCATGAGGTAGCGAATCACCCACGCTTCATCGTCGACGATGAAATCCGTCGTGTGGCCGATCTCACCATCTGAGGCCTGGATGTGATACCCTATCAGCTCGTTTGCACTCCGCAAGTTGAGGTCACCTGATGATTCTGCATCGTTTGCCATCGACTTCTCGATCACGCGCGCAGCAGCTCGGCCCCTGGCGCCTCCCCAGTATGGTTTCCAGCCATAATGCGTGTACAGTTCCTCTTCCATCTGGCGAGAAACCGGTCTGTCCAGGTCTGTGGACGGGCTTTTCTCTACTTGCTCCTTCGTGAGTCTCACGGGAAGCGCCTTTGATTCCCATTTCGGCATGCCAAGGGCAAGCGGCGCGACGAGGACTTTGCGGCTCGACAGCCAGCCCCCTGTATCGATCACCAGATACCGGACGCTCCAGGCCTGGTCATCGAAGTAGAAATCGTGGACCTTCCCAATCTCCCCGTCCACCGCATCGATTGCATACCCTACCAGCTCTTTCATGCTCCTAAACACTTCTCTATCCTCCCTGTTTGAACAACTGCGCCCAACGATCTCTCGGTGGCCAGCTCTCTCCCCGATGATGTCCATCATCTACAAGCTCGGCTCACCAGCTTGCCTTGCGCACGCCCGGCAGGTATCCCTGCAGAGCCAGCTCACGGAAGCATATTCGGCACAGGTCGAACTTGCGTATATAGCCGCGTGGGCGTCCACATCGCCTGCAGCGATTGCGTACCTGCACCTTGTACTTCCTGTGTTTCTCCCGCTCAATCAAGCATTTCCTCGTCACTCGCCTTCACCTCCCTCACGGTTGTTTCCAGGGCTCACCCAGCCTGTCCCGATACTGTCGTACTTGGCGCTCCACCGCACTCAGGGACCCTTTGAGTGCCCCTATAGCTGTCTCTGCCTTCTCCACGGCGAAGACGCTCTCCGGCCGCATGTACACCACCACCCGTACCTCGTACATGTGGGGCGTCGTGTCGCCGGTCAGCTCCTCTACAGCCACCTCTGCGCCGACTATGTCGGTGTGCCCCTCCAGCAAGGCCCGAAGTCGCCGCTCCGCTTCCGAACTCATCTGAGCCTTCACGCCGGCCGGAAGGCCGACTTCGTTGCGAAACTCTAGCGTGAAATCTGCCATCATCATCGTGTCAGCTCTGCTTCTTGTCCATGTAGGGCGCTAGGCGGCGTACGCGCCTTTTCACGCTAGCTGCTTCCACCGGAATCATGTGGTCGAATTGGCGCTTAGCTCGCTTGCTCTTCTTGCTTCGGTGGTGAGACTTGCCCTGTTTCATGCGCATCAGCTTGCCTTTGCCACCCTTGGTGCGACGGAAGCGCTTAGAAGTGGACTTGTGTGTCTTGATCTTAGGCATACTCTTCTCCTCTTAACTATTCTCAACCTCTGGGACGTTCTCTGCCTCAAGTGCCGCAACTGCCTCGGCCGCTTCGTCGCTGGACGTCTCCCCGCACGTCTCTGTGGAAGAATCGCGCGCGCCCAGGCTCTCTAATCGAAGCGATATGCGCTGTTGCCAATGGTCAATGTCCAGAATGCGCACACTAACTGGGCAACCCACACCGATCCTGGCAAGTGTCGTCTCGCCCCGGTTCACCTCCGAAACGTGCGCCAGACCATCCACGCCCTGACCAACGTCCACAAAGATCCCGTAAGGCTCTACGCCTGTGACGGTCCCCTCGACGACGTCGTCCACGTGCAGCTCTTGGACCACTTGCTGCCACGGGTCCGGCAACAGCCGCTTGCGGCTCAACGCGATACGCTCCCGGCCTCGATCCACGTCCAGAACGTAGACCTCAACCTCGTCGCCTGCGCTTAATACCTCGCTGGGGTGCTCCACGTACCCCGAATCCAGCTCAGAGATGTGGATCAGGCCGTCCATGCCTCCCAAGTCGACGAAAGCGCCAAAGTCGACCAGGTTGCGCACGACGCCAACTCGGACGTCGCCCTCGGTCAATTCCTCCAACAGCCGCTCTCGCCTGTGCCGGTCGGCAACGCGCTCCGAGAGGACCAGCCGCCGACGGCGTTGCTGCACCTCAATGACTACCAGCGAAGGCGTCTGGCCGACCAACTCGCGCTTGGCCTCGCGCTGGCGCTTCCCGCGTACGCCGCGGGGAATTGAGGTCAGGTGCGAATTCGGGACAAAGCCGTGCAGATGGCCAAATTGGACTAGCACGCCCCCGCGGTTAACGTCTACCACCTCAGCCTCGACAACCTCCTCGCTCTCCAACAGATCGCGCGCCCGCAACCAGTCCTGCTGCTGCAACCCCTTGTTGAGCGAAACCACTATCCCGTCGGGATGGCCCCACGTCTTCAGCACGACGACTGGGATATGATCGCCGATCTTCAGGCCGGCCACGTATTCCTCGTCGTCTATCAGCTCCAGGTCTCTGGGCAGAACAATGCCGTCGCGCTTGGCTTCCAGGTCCACGATCATGTCGCGTTCGCCGATGGACAGAATAGTCGCCTCGTAGACCTCTCCACGGCGTGGCCGCACACGGCGGTAGCTGTCGCGCTTGAGCAAGGCCGCCAACCGTTTCCTTAGCCTGCGGCGTGGGTCTCCCGTCACGCCGCGCCGTACATCCGCTTCTGACGGCGCTCCAGTTGACGCGCCCGGTGGACTGCCTTCTTGCGTGCGCGCCGCCGCTGCTCGCTCTTGGGAACGAAGTAGCGCTTCTTTCTCACTGTGCTCAAGATGCGCTCCTGCGCCACTTGCTTGCGAAAGCGTTTTAGCAGGCTCTCGAACGACTCTCCCTCTCGTCTCAATGCTCTGGTCAATGTTCATTCAGCTCCTTTCAGTCTACTACTGCCCCTTATCTATTGTCTGCTCAACGCAAACGAACCTGGTACACCAGAACGTGGCGCAGCCCGCCAGCCCGTACCCATGCCGTAGCCGATAGCCTACCGTTTTCGGCGTTCGCATAGAGTCGGTCGCGTCGAACAGCTGCGTGCCGCGCTGGATGGCCGAGATGGCCATTGGTTTGAGCCAGGGTTGGACGTGGTATTCTTTCTCCCCCTCGGCCTGCGCGCCTGCAAGGCTCGTTCCACGTGCTCAATTGGCGCGCCGATGTCGACCACTAGGCTGCGATCGTAGAATGTGAACCTCACAGTGCCCGGCCTGCCCAGAGAACGCAGAGCAAGTCCAGCATCTCATCCTTGTCTCTGCTTATGCTTGGGGTTCTCACAAATGACATACACCCTGCCCTTACGTCGGACGATCTTGCATTTCGGACAGCGGCGCTTAACCGATGGTGTCACTTTCATGGCAATAGCCTCCTTCTCTGCTCATACTATCGTGTTTCTCTCCTGACCGACCCTGTCTCAATCTCAGCCGAGACCCAGTTCCGAGTGCAGTTGCAGCCACTTGACGATGTCACGCCGGCGCAGCAGCCCGACCAGTTCGCCAGTGTGTACGACGGGCAACTGTCGCACATCGCGCCCCGTCAGCTTGGTCATTGCCTCGGCTGCATCATCGTCCGGCCCGACCACGACCAGGTGGTCAACGGGGGTCATGATGTCGGCGACCTGGGTCGTGTCCCGGGTATCGCGCGAGACCTGCCGCACGTCGTCCAGCGTCACCAGCCCGGCCAGCCGCCGGGTGCCGTTGTCCAATATGGGGAATGACTGATCGTCGCTCTGCATGATGTGGTTGTGTACCAGTCGGCTAACGCTACAATCTGCCAAGCACGTCGGCGGATCGGTGAGCATGATACGCGCCACCGGTACGTCTTCCAGGATGTCCTGGATGACAACCTGCCGATAGCTCTGGGTGGAGGCGCTGGTGAGGAACCAGCCAATGAATGCCAGCCATAGCCCGTTGCCCAGGCCAGTCCCGAAGAACGGGATGCGCGCGCCAAAGGTCATAGCAATGCCGGCCAGGATCATCAACCAGGCGATACCCTGTCCGATCCACGAGGCCCAGCGTGTGGCTCGGCGCAGATTCTCGGTGATGGCCCAAAAGAGCGAGCGTACGATACGCCCACCGTCGAGCGGGAAGCCGGGGATCAGGTTGAACAATCCCACCGTCACGTTCACCGATCCCAGCCACAGCAGTAGCGTCAGCACTGGGCTCAGGCTGTTGAACGTCTCCATCGGTCTTGCCAGCGCGCCGGAGGATCCGGCGAACATCAGTGCAGCCCCCACGAGAACCGCCCCGATGACCAGGCTGCTGGCGGGACCTACAATGGCTATCAGGAACTCACTGCTCGGCGATTCCGGCTCGCGTTGGATATTGGATACCCCACCGAACAGGTGCAGGACGATGCTGCGGACGGGGATGCCCCGTGCCTTGGCGATCACGGAATGGGCTAACTCGTGCACCAGTACTGAGGCGAAAAACAACAAAGCTGCCAGGGCAGCGATTCCCCATTGTAGTGCGAATCCCCAATCTGGATGAGAGTCGCCGAACACGGTCCCTAGGTTCCAGGTGGTGATCAAGAAGATGAGCAGCTAACTCCAATCGACGCGGATGTTGATGCCAAGAATGCGCCCGATGAGGAATCCATTGCGCACGAAATGCCTCCTTATATCTGTCAAGTTCTTCCTACCAGGGCGCAGTCGGCTGCGCCCGCTCTCTTCCCGGTCTTGCTCAACGCCTCGGTCGTGGGGCGAAGAACGCCGCAGCCTAAGTATATCAAAACGACAACCCACCTACGTACGAGGTGGGTTGGGACTGGCGATGGAATAGGTTGCCAACGTTGGAATTGCGTTGGCGCGCTGCGGGCAAATTGACTATTGACCGACCCGCTCAATAGCGGTACACGGCAGCCAACGCTGCCTCACCAGGCACCTCGTCTGGCTCGACCGCATACACAAGTCCACTATTCAGGAGCGTGTGGAGCGCCGCAAAGTCGAGCAAATCCTCATCGCCGGGTTCGTACTCCTGATGCAACTTGGCCATGCCGATCTGAGGATCGAAGGTACCCCACGCCTGGGTACCTACGGCGACGAACAGCGTCTCCACCCGACCGAAGTACGCCGCTGGGACGATCGCCTCCAGGCTGGCAGACGCCTTTTCGCTATCTGCCCCTGCGAGTTGCCTGTACTGTGCAGCAGCCTTCTCCCTTTCTGCCGTGAGGAGCAGCTTGACAATAGCCCAGGCCTTCGCGTGCAGTTCCTCTGCCTCCAGTTCCTCTGGATTGCCCCCGATTCCCTGCCCCACAAGATGGGGATAGGTGCTGGCCTCGCGATAGATAGGATGCAGGTAATCAACTGCTGCCAGCACGAGCGGTGCTTGCTCTTCTGCCAGTATCTCATGCATCCCTTGGCTGACCCGGCGGAAGTAACGTAGAATGTGCTCCTTGTGCTTGGCGGCGCTATCGACGCCGTGGCCGTGGAAGACCGCCGGACGACCACCCCTGATGGCGCGCCGGCTGCTCTTACCCTGCGGCGTTACCGTGCTCGTGTGGAACTGAGTATGTCTTTCCATTTCGTCCCACTTTAGCGCCTCAGCCAATCCCTGGGGCACGTCCTTGAGGTTGACCTCGCTGGTGCTGTAGCGGGTTCCCTGAAACAGCTTGACCTCGTCTTGGCTCAGCGCAAGGACGTAGAACCGCCCGTCGCCGGCAAAGAGCGAAAGCAACGGCTTGAGGTGGAAGCGATTGCTGACGACGGCAAGTGGAGCAAAGCTCAACGGCAGCCGATAGTAGCGAAAGGTACCGGTGGAGACGAACAGTGCCAGGCCGTCGCTCTGATGCTGCCAGAAGTACGTGTCTGGCAGAAGCGCCTGGGCCGGCTCAAGCAAATCGCTCACTTCCCGTGCTCGAAGGTCTGCCGACAATAGGTGTTCCTCGGCTTCAGCGAGGAGGTTCTTCAGCCGGATCTTGTCCTGTTCGACTTCCTTCCCGCCTCGGTGCGTCGGCATATAGATCGACACACACGCCTGTCTGCATTCCTGCACCAAGCCACGCAGTTCTCTTCTGCTCAGGATGTTCAAGCCTAACCTCCCTCTGTAATCAGGCCTTACAACAGCGCAGCCAGCCTCCTCGCTCCTACCATTTTCGGGGCGGTTTGCGCAAACGCTTCTTCTCGCTGCGGTGGCGCTTGCGTTCCAGGCGGCGCTCCTTCGACGCACGCGAGGGCCTGGTCTTGCGGCGGTGCCTGGGCTTCTTGGCCGCCCGACGGATCAGCTCCGCCAACCGTCTACGCGCGTCGCGCCTGTTCTGGCGTTGGGAACGAAAGCCCTGCGCGTTGATGATGAGCACTCCGTCATCCGTCATCTGGTTGCCGGCCAGGTCGATCAGCCGCTGTCGCACGTCGTCGGGCAGCGTGGGGGAGTGGGCCGCGTCGAAGCGAAGCTCCACCGCCGTGGCCGCTTTGTTCACGTGCTGCCCGCCCGGCTTAGAAGCGTGAAAGAAGCGCTCTTCCAGCTCGCCCTCGTCGATGGCGATCCTATCAGTAATCTGGATCGAGGCCATTAGGGTCCTCCGTATCAAGTCCTTCCCACCGCCTTTGTCATCTCCTCGGGCAAGTCGATCACCAATGGACGGAACGAATGATCCCAATACCCGCTGTGGGGCTTGCGAGAACGCCAGTATAGATCGCCCTTGATCCGCCAGATACATGCCGCTTAGTCCTCCGAAAGAGTCACGATTCACCTCCTGCGTGTCCTGCGTGCTGCCATCGCCATGCGGCGGGGTGCGAATGGATCGCTGACACCGCGCGAGCCGATCAGGTTCTCGCAGTGCACAACTTCCTCGTCTGCCTACCCCTCTAGCTTTTGGCTTGACCTGTCGCACCCACAACTACCTGACGAATCTTGGCTACCGGGATTGGTTTTTCCAGGCATTGGTAGATATCCAAGCGCCTTTCATCTGATTGGAAGCGATAGCGGCCGTGGGCCGTTATCCAGATCACCACCGTATCAGGATACAGGTGCTTGATCGCCTCTGTCAAATCCACACCGTCCAGGCCCGGCATCACGATGTCGGTGATGACGATGTCGTAAGGCCTCGCTGTGGCTTTTTGCAACGCCTCGTCGCCGCTCTGGGCCGTCTCGACGTGATATCCCTCTTGCAATCCGAGCAAAGCCCGATTTAAGACGAAACGCACACGCTCATCGTCGTCGACAATCAGGATGCACTGATGCTCATCCATTCTTGTCTCCCCTATTCCTCTAGAGGCTCTTCTCTGTGGTGACGGTTTGAAACTCACCCATATACTAACACAGAAGACATCCCTAGAGTGCTGCGCCTGGTTGGGTTTAGCGATGGATTGGGTATGCAACGTTGGAATTCGGTTGGTCATGCAGGAGACAGCCCCAAACCGATGTCATTGGTTGGGGCTGGAGCAGGGCCTGGTGCGCGAACGTTTGAGTTGGGTGGGTGTTACTCCTGAAACTTGTATCCGACCCCACGCACGTTCACGATATGGCGCGGGTTAGGCGGATCCGGCTCGACCTGCTGTCGCAGGCGGTGAATGTGCCACTTGATGATCTGCCGCGCCTCGTGAAGATCCTCTGGATCGTACTCCCGCACCACGCGCACCAATTCTGGTGGGGAAACCACAGTGGGCGCATTCTGCATCAGGTGCACCAGCAATCTGAGCCCCTGCGGTGTGAGGTCCAACCTTTGGCCCTCTCGCGTGGCCAGATGCTGCTCCAGATCAACGAAGAAGCCTCCTCGCTGGATGACGTGCTTCTCCTTGTCCGGCCTCCGCAGACCCTCTCGCCGGTCCAACGCTTGCTGGACAGCCTCGCGCACCTCCTCCGGCTTGGCTGGTTTGAGCAGGTAGCCATCGACCCCCTCGCGGATGGCGGCCATAGCCGACTCCAGCGAGCCGTGGGCGGTGAGGATAACGGCAGCCATTCCGGGCCAGCGCCAGCGGATTGCCTCGAGCACGCTGAGCCCATCCACGCGACCGCCCAGGTTCAGATCCACGATAGCCACGTCGAAAGCGGTATCGCGCAGCAGGTTCAGTGCCTCCTCACCGCTGGACGCCGTCACCACGCCGTAACCGATCCGCTCCAAGGTCTTCTGCAGGAAGAACCGAATCCGTTCTTCGTCGTCTATCACCAAGGCGCGTATCAGTTCTGCCATCTAGCTTTCTCCTTCACTCAGCGGTATCTTCTGCCACCGGCAGCCACACCGTGAAGGTAGTTCCCGCTTCCAACCGGCTCTCTACCTCGATGCGTCCCCCGTGTTCCTCCACGATGTTGCGCGTGATGTACAGTCCCAGGCCCAGTCCCTCCGACTTGGTTGTGTAGAAAGGATCGAAAATGTGAGGCAAGGCATCGGGGGCAATGCCCTGGCCGGTATCGGCAAACGTGACTCGAACCCGCGCAGGGTCATCGGTGCAACCTGTGCTGACGCGCAAGCGCCCGCCATCGGGCATTGCGTCGAGTGCGTTGAGCACCAGATTCAGAAACACCTGGTTCATGCGATCGGGCACCAGCATGATCGTGGGCAGAGGCTCCGCAGGTCTCCACGCTACCTCCACCTTGCGCTTCTGGCATTGCTTCCTGGTGAGCATCAGGACGTGCTCCAGCTGCAAATTTACGTCACCAGGTTTTCGATCTTCGGGCCTCGATGGCCGGTTCAAATCGCGCAGGTTCGACACGGTCCCCGCTGCCCGGTCTAGTTCCTCGGCGGCAATCTGGAGCAACTCGCGCACGTCCTCGTCGTCGCCGGCATCCAAAGACTCCTGCGCCAGCCCCAGGCAGCCGATAACCGACTGCATGGGGTTGTTGATCTCGTGGGCCAGCGAGGCGGCTAGGCGTCCGGTAATGGTCAGCTTCTCCGCTTGAATCAAGGCTTCCTGTGCCCGCTTTTCCTCGGTAATGTCCTCCACCAGGACGATGCCAAACCGTGGCTCGCGCCCGCGACCGCGGATGAGGGAGACGATAGATCGAGCCTGCACCACTCGTCCATCCTGCCGAATGTATCGTTTCTCAATAGCGTAGGAGTCTCTCTCGCCTGCCACCAACTCGTGATATACCGCCACGTCGGCCTTGACGTCCTCCGGATGGGTGAACCCGGCCAGGTGCATGCCGTGCAGTTCCTCACCGCCGTAGTGCAGCATCGACTGCAAAGCCTGGTTGGTCTCCAGCAACCGGCCTTCCAGGTCTGTGATGGCAACACCCAGGGCGGCATTGTCAAAGATGGCCTGCAGGCGTGCCTCCCGGTCCCGCAGCGCTCGCGTGCGCTGCGTCACCAGGCGATCCAACTCTTCGGCGTGCTGCCGTAGATGCTCGTTCAGGCGGGCCTGCTGAATGCCGATGGCTAACTGGACAGCCAGCTCCTGTGCTATCTCCATCTGATTGAGTGTCAGGTGACTGGCTGTACGCATTCCGAAATTGAGGAAACCTGCCAGCTTGCCCTCTATGATCAGGGGTAGGATAACGTACGCCCTGACCCCTTCGGCCTGCAACGTGACCACGGCCGGGGACGACGGGGGCATACTCTGCACATCCTCTACCGTGTGGGGTCGCCCCTGTGCCAGCTCCCCCATCACATCAGCCCACATCGGGTCGACGGACCCGCGCCAACCCTTTCCTAACCTGGTCCCGCCACTCGTATGGACTGCCAGCAACCTGATTTCCTGTTGTTCGGGATCGTACAACATGACACTGGCCCGCACACACCCCAGAAGCTCCGACACCTGGCTTAGAGCTGACTCCCCGACTTCCTCAATCGACCGCGCTGCCAGGATAGCTTGGTCGATCTCGTGCAGCACCCGCAGCCGGTCCGTATATCGTTGCAGCAACTCCTTGGCCCGCTGGCGCTCAGTGATGTCCTGGAGAATTGCCACGCCGCCGATGACGTTCTCCGCTTCGTCCTTTGCAGGGGCAGCTCCGACCAGGACTCTCCGCTCTTCGCGGCCCGGCCGGCGTATCAGGATCTCGACGTCCCTGACATCCCTCCCTTCCTCCATTGCCCGCGCCAAAGGCCACTGCTCCACCGGAAGGGGTGAGCCGTCGAGCCGGTGGAGCGTGTAGGTTCGCTTGGAATGGCGGACATCGCCGGCGATAGGGCGGCCCAGCATACCTTCGGCCGCGGGGTTGTTCACCAGGATCGTGCCATCCGCGTCGCAGATGATCACACCCACCGGCATCAAGTCGATGAGAGAGCGCAGCAGGCTGTTTGCCATCCAGGTCTGTGTCTGATTCTCGTGTTGTCGATGCAAAGCCTCGCCCGCTTTCCGCGTTTCGCTCAGGGTCTGCGGTCGCCTCTCCGCAGTTCGATCTGTTGGCCCATCCGTGGCATATTGTACTCGGATCGCTGACGATTGTCACGTACGCGTGTCCGCCTCCTTTGCGTAAACCGCAGATTCTGGCTACAATCATCCACGCCAAGGACGAGTTGTGCGCTACAGTTAGGAGGAGAGCGATGCGTCTCAAGTGGTATGGATGGTTGGGCCTGGGAATCGTCGGCGGGGCCGAGCTCTGTCTCGCGCTGCGCCAGCCCCTCGTGTGCCAGTGGTTCACGCCGATCGTGTGGACCGGCTACGTCCTCTTCGCCGATGCATTGGCGCTGCGTCTGCGCGGTCACTCGCTGATCCACGACCGCTTCCGTGAGGCGCTGATGCTGGTCTGGATCTCCGTCGGCTGTTGGCTGCTGTTCGAGGTGTATAACCTCAAGCTGCAGAATTGGTACTACGTGGGGGTGCCGGAGCATCCGCTCGCGCGGGACTGGTCCTACCTGTGGTCCTTCGCCACCATCATGCCGGGCGTGTTCGTGACCTCCGACGTGCTGGAGGGCCTGGGTTTCGTGCGCCATGTGAGATCGAAGCCGCGTGCTCTCTCACCGGCGCTGTTGGCGGCTACGTTCGTGCTTGGACTGGCCTTCGTGGCCATCCCGCCGCTGCTGCCTGTGCCCATCGCTCGTTACACCTTCGGCTTCGTCTGGATCGGATACATCCTGCTGCTGGAGCCGGTCAACCTGCGTTTGGGCGTCGAATCGCCGCTGGGAAATTGGGGGCGCGGCGACCCGCGCCTGGCGCTGCGGCTGCTGGCGGCGGGTATGATCTGTGGCTTCCTGTGGGAGTTCTGGAACTTCTGGGCCACCGCCGGCTGGCGCTACACCGTGCCGTGGCCGCTAGACTTCGGTGTCTACTACTTCCGCATGCCCGTGCTGGGATTGCTGGGCTTTCCGCCCTTCGCCTGGGAATGCTGGTGCATGTTCCAGTTCCTCAGGCATGCCTTGCGCGGCGACGTGCTCTGGCGAGGATAGGATCTAGTCGCAACCTCATTCGTGCCTCAGCGCCTCGACGGGGTCCAGCCGCGCCGCCCGTGCCGCCGGGTACAGCCCGGCCAACAGCCCGATCACCGTGGCGAAGGCCATCGCCAGCGCCACCAGCCAGCCGGTGACGACGAAGAACGTGCCTGTCACAGGGATCTCTTTCCATTCCAGATAGGCCAGTATTGCCTCGTTCAGCCCCAGCCCGAGCAGCCAGCCGCCGACAGTCCCGATGATCCCCCCCAGCAGTCCGATGAGGGATGCCTCGGCGACAAACAGCAGGCGGATGTCGCCAGGCGACGCCCCGACGGCCTTCAAGACGCCGATCTCTTTGGTGCGCTCGTAGATTGCCATGACCATCGTGTTGGCGATGCCGATGGAGGCGACGAACAGCGCCAGTCCTCCAACCGAGCCCAGCATGGTCTGCAACACGACCATTGACTTGTTGACCATGTCCAGCATCATTTTCACCGACGTGACCTGGAAGCCGCGTTCCTCGAGCTGCTCGACGATTTGGACGGCGTCGTTGAGGGAAGCAGCTTTCACAGTCAACGCGTCGTACCCTTCGTGTTCCAGGATGTCCGGGTCGTTGTACCACCAGGCCTTCAGGGCCAGCGAGTCGGGCATGTTGATGTGCGCGTCGAAGTAGGGCCCGTCGATGCCGTAGTTGGGATGAAACACCCCGACCACGCGCAGCGGGAACGCTTGCGTGTCCCCCCGCGGTGCTTTCAGCACCAGAGCTACCTCTTGCCCGACCAACGCGTCAATCGCGGCCTGGCCCTCGTGTCCCAGCGCCGCCAGCGTGTCCGAGCTGACGTAGATCTCTCCCGGTGCTCCGGGGATCAGCTCGCGCCCGGCGGCCAGGTCGGGCGCTTGGCTGAACGGCTCATTGGGGATCCATGAGACCTCGTCCACAGACGCTTGTACCATCTCGTCTCCGACCTGCAGGGACACGTTTGCACTCCATGGCACGTCCATGTGAGGGTTGGCCGCCACCACGTCGTCCCGTGCGCGCATCTCCTCGACCAGTTCCGGTGTGATGAGCACCTTCCGCTTGGGCTCGGCGTACAGGCTGAAGGAGGTGCTCTCCTCGGTGACCGGGCGGATCCGCACCGTCTCCAGGCCTGCGCCCTGAAATGCCTGCGTGATCTCGCGTTGCACGCCGACCCCCAGGGAGAGCATGGTCACGAGGGTCAGAATGCCCACCGTCACGCCGACGGTGCTCAGCACGGTGCGCACCTTGTGGCGGCTCAGGTTACTCAGAGATGTCTTGGCGATATCCTTCAGCGTCATGATTCCACCTGCCCGTCACGTAGTCTCACCATGCGATCGGCGAACGCGGCTATCTCGGGGTCGTGCGTGACCACGAGCAGCGTCAGACCGTGTTCCTGGTTCAGTTCCTTCAGCAGGTCCATGATCTCGACGCCCGTGGCCGTGTCCAGGTTGCCCGTCGGCTCGTCCGCCAGCACGAGCGCCGGTTGGCCCACCAGTGCACGGGCGATCGCCACCCGCTGCTGCTCACCGCTGCTGAGCTGGGTGGGGCGATGGGTCAGGCGCGCGCCCAGCCCCACGCGCGTCAGGAGCGTCCGCGCGCGCGACAGCCGCTCCTTCTCGGGCACTCCGCTGAACATGAGGGGCAGTGCCGCGTTCTCCTCCGCCGTCAGCCGGGGCAGCAGGTTGAAGCTCTGGAAGACGAAGCCCACGTGCTGACGCCGATGCCGGGTCAGCGTTCGCTCGTCGCTCTTGCTCAGCTCCGTCCCGTCTATCCATACCTCGCCGCTTGTGGGCCGGTCCAGCCCCCCGATCAGGTTAAGGACGGTGGACTTGCCGGAGCCCGAGGGACCGACCAGCGCGACGAACTCCCCGCGCGCCAGCGTCAGATCCACGCCCCGGAGCGCGTCCACGAAGGTGTCGCCCATCTCGTAGCGGCGAGTTAGGCCGACGGCGCGTACGACGATGTCCATTGGTTTCCTCCAAGGCAAGGTGCAACGCACCTAGACCGGTGCGCTGCACCTTGTGCTTGCTCGACGTGCCTGGCGCGTCACTCCAGCGACTCTGCGACCTTGAGCACCTCTTCCTGGCTGATCTGGCCGGCGATGGCGAACTCCACGCCGTCTTCTGTCCAGGTCAACAGGCTGTTTTCCAGGCCATCGGTGAACAGAGTGGCCGCCTGACCGCGCACGGTGACGTCCAGTTTCTCTGCCCCTTGCAGCGTGCGCTGGTCGAACAGGTCCTGGGCAGATTCTTCTCCGTCGTCCGATGGGCGCTGCATGACGGTGAACGAGACCAGCGAGTGGTCGTAGTGGAGCACGTAGGCATCGTTCACGGTGAACACGTCGATCAGCGTCGCGTCAGCGGGCAGGTAGGCGGGGACCAGCAGGGGGAACGCCGCCTCGCCTCGCGCCTCGTCCAGTGTGAGCGGCCTGGGCTGCAGATCCTCGACGTTGATGACGTGCGCCTCTGCGGGGACTTCAAATCGGAAGCGCTCGTCGTCCACTCCCATGTTGAACTCGAACGAGCGGACGTGCAGCCGCCCTTGGATCAGGCTGCCACCGTCCAGGTGGGCCTGCAGCACGATCCACCGCTCTTGCTCCACCCACAAATTGCCCTTGCCGTCTATGGGGATGGGCAGTGGGCTCTCCTCGCCCTCCTTGGGCGTGAACTCGAGCTTGTACGTGGCCACGCCGTCCACGTCCTCCTCGCCCACCAGCTCCACGTCACACGTGTCCTGAATCTGCTGGATGCCTTCCTGCATGAGCTCGATCACCTGGCGCGGATTGAGGGGCTCATCTACGCCAAACTCACCCACTCTGCCTACGACCGCCTCGTCCAGGCCGGGGTTGTATATCCAGACCTGTTCCCCATCGGTCACGCTGACGACTCCCGCGAGTTCGTCGTTGTTGGCCTCCAGCACCTCGGCCCGGAACTTGTTGGGGCTCTTCTCCCACATCTCGACCGTCGCCTCCAGGTCTTCCCCCTCGGCCTGCATGCTGAAATCCACGACGGCGTGGGCGTTCTCGATGCTGGCCTCGACCTCCTTCATCTTGGCCACGATCTCCTCGGCTGTGGGCCGATTCTGGCATCCGCTGACCAACATGGATAGCGTCGCCAGTGCGCTCAATCCGATCAGCCATCGCTTCCTCATCACTACACTCCTTTCTTCTCGCCTGTTGCAGGCGTTTGGCGCGATCCGTGATGTTTGTGCCGCGCTCGACGGCTCGCGCTAGATCTCCTTTTCCCCGGTAGCCCCAGCATACCAGCAAGACGTTGCCATTTGGTGACAGGGCCATTATCGGGATTTGAACGAGTGTTACACGCTCGATTCTGGCCGTTCACCTCTGAAGTAACGCTTCGAGAAAATGATCAGTCCCAGGGTGACGGCGAGCGGAATTGCCAGCATCAGTGCCACGTGGAAGCCGTGAAACGGCAATCCCTGCAGGAATTCCATCTCCCTCGGCGGGAAGTGCATCTTCGAGAACAGATCCAACAGGCTGAACCGGGGGAGCGTGACCATCAGGGAGGAAGTCAGCGCGCCGAAGTACGCCAGGGAACCCCACCATGCCCACTTTCTCAGCCTCAGCATGCCCCAAACCAGGCACGCCAGGCACATGATCAGGACGTCGCTCACGAAGATCCCCGGCATGCCGGACAGCAAGACGCCGAAGAGGGGAAACACACCGTTGAACAGGATGGGCACGTGCAGAAAGACGATGTAGAGCAGGTACAGCGAACACAGGGTGAGTACCGGCAGGGGAATGCGCTCAACCCAACTCGGGCTTGGATCCCTGGCCTCGAAGGTGAGCTGGACGTCTCGGCTGCGATAGAAGCGGATGAGCACGCCCGGAAGCACCAGATAGGATGATCCCACGAGGATGACTGCTATCAGTGCGCCGACTGGGGACAGTTCTTTGCTTGCGAACAGGATGAATAGCAGCCCGGCCGATAGCGGCAGGCCGGTAACCAGCCAGAAGCCCAATGCGGCCAGGGCCAGCGTCCTGGCCCAACGCCGCACGGCCAGATGCCCGTATCCCAGGGCGACGAACAGCGCGCCGATCAGGTAATAGCCGGCTATTTGACAGGCGATGTTGCCGAACATGAAGGATCCGAATCCAAACCCCTCGTAGTGGAAGCGCCCGCCCTCCGAGAAGAGATAGAAGCAGTACATCTCCAGGGGGCCTAGGAAGGCGGACCCTGCGCCGATCAGCAGCGATAGCGCTCCGATGACGGTCAGGATCGGTCGTCGGTCTTTGTAGTCTGCGTGCGCACCGGTGAGTTCCGTCACTTAACGCTCCTTATAGATGTATCCGTTCAGGTGACCGGCACTTGAACGCAGTTTGGGTGATGGCGGATAAACTGCATCCGATGGTTGATGTTCCACCGCTGAGAAATCACATTGGGACGAACTTCTTCAAGTGCCGGTCACCTCACGTGCTGTTTTTTCCTTATGCCTGAACGCTTACCCTTTAGATTAGATTGTGACCAGTATACCAGTCGCGCATTGCCGCTTGGTGACGAATCTGTTATCGGAGGATGAACCATTGTTACAGGCGGCAGGGAGTCCTGACGGGTGGGGCGCTAGCAGGGAAGGGTGAACCACACGCGACTGCCCTGGCCGGGTTGGCTCTCAATGCCCATCCGGCCGCCGTGGGCCTCGATGACGGCCTGAGCGATAGCCAGCCCCAGGCCGGCACCGCCTCCCTCGCCGTGGTAATACGGCTGAAAGGCCCTTTCTCGCTCTTCCTGGCTCATCCCCCGCCCCGTGTCCTGCACGGCGAACTCGACGTCTCCCTCTCGTTGGGCTGCGGTCAACGTCACCTGGCCCCCGGCCGGTGTGAACTTGACCGCATTGTCCAAGAGGTTGAGGATGACGCGTTGCAGCCGGTCCGGGTCGGCGGAGACCGTTGCCAGGTCTGGAGGGACGTCGGTCTTCATCTCGATGTTGCGATGACGGGCACGGCCCTCGACGAGGGTGACGGCATCGCGGACGATGGCGCCGACCTGGACGGGGCGGCGGTCGAGCGCCAGCCGGCCACCCTGCCAGCGCGCGAAGTCCAGCAGGTGGTTGACCAGGCGGATCAGCCGGTCGGTCTCGCGCCCGGCGATCTCAAGCGTTGGATGCTCATCCGCCGGAGAGCGATCGATCAGGTTGACCAGCAGCCCCTTGATGGCCGTCAGGGGCGTGCGTAGGTCGTGGGAGACCTCGCTGATGAACTGGACGCGAGCCGTCTCCAGGTGCTTCAACCGCTCGGCCATGTGATTGATGCTCTGGGCCAGGCGGTTCACCTCTTCCGGCCGGTAGTCGCTCAGGCGCACGTCCAGGTCGCCATCTGCGATGCGCCTGGTGGCCCGCTCCATGTCGCGGATCGGGCGGCTGAGCCAGCGCGCCAGGACAACGCTGATCAGCAGCGAACCTACGGCCGCGGCCAGGATTGTGCCCACGAGGATGGTGCGCAGTGTCGTCAGGAAGCGCTCGCTGGCGAGCGTGGACCGGGACACCTCGACGACGCCGATGAGACGCTCGCTGGCTACGATGGGACGCGCTGCGTAGCGCCGGCCGGGCAGGTCACGGCTGGGTTGGATGAACAGAGTCGGGCTGCGGTAGCGCAGTTCCCTCAGGGCTGCCCGGCTCGGCAGCGGGCCGATGTCCTGGGTGGCGGCCAGGAGCGCGCCGTCGCTCGCGGCGAATAGGCGCACGGTAAGATCGACCTGGGGCGCGAAGAGGCCGGCAATCGTGGGGGCCAGGCTGGCGAGCGCTGTCTCGTCGGGGCTCAGGCTGGCGGTGTAGGCGGCGTAGAAGTCGGCCTGGCCTGCCAGCTCAGCGTCCAGCCGGTCGTCGAGGTAGAAGGCGGTGGAGTAGTAGACGGCCGCACTGAGACCGACCAGGATAGAAAGCGTCGCCAGAAGGTACGTTGCGCCCAGCCGCCAGGCCAGGCTTCGCCGCCGCATCACTTACAGGTCCTCGGCCATGCGGTAGCCCACGCCCCACTCGGTGAGGATGACCTCGTCGTCGGGGGCGATGGCGGCCAGCTTGCTGCGCAGGCGGCGGACGTGCACGTCTACCGTGCGTTCCTCGATGTAGCTGTCTTGGCCCCACACGTGCGTCAGCAGGGCATCGCGCGTGAATACCTGGCCGGGATGCTGCGCCAGGAAGTGCAGCAGGTCGTACTCCCTGGGGCGCAGTTCGAGGGGTTGGCCTCGAAACCTGGCCCGGCGTCGGGGGTGGTCGAAACTCAATCCCTCTGGAGCGGCGTCGTCCTTCGAGGTGGAAAGCACGCGCGCCTCCAGGGCCTTCAGTTCGGCCTGGCGGCGGAGTATTGCTCGGATCCGGGCGCTCAACTCGCGGGGGTTGAACGGCTTGACCAGGTAGTCGTCGGCCCCCAACTCCAGCCCTACGATCTTATCCACGTCCTCGTCCCTGGCGGTGAGTACGATGACGGGGACCCGGTTGCCCGCACCCCGCAGGCGGCGCAGTACCTCGAAGCCGTCGATGCCCGGCAGCATGACGTCGAGCACGAGCAGATCGGGTGGGATTGTCTGTACGCGATCCAGCGCTTCCTCGCCGCTCCCCACGGCCTGTACGGCGAATCCCTCCCGCTCCAGCCGGTCGCGCACGACGGTGACGATGGCGGGCTCGTCGTCTACGACCAGGATGTGCTGCATCGCGACCTCTGCACGGTAGCCTCTTCTAGCGGTTGATGAGCCGGACGATGATGTTCAGCACGATCGTCAGCAGAATGCTGATGAGGATGGAACTGGTCAGCGGGACCATGCAGGTGAAGCCCGGTTTCTCGATGCGGATGTCACCCGGCAGATGGCCCAGGAAAGACACCTTTGAGGCCAACCACAACAGCCCGCCGAGTACGATCATAGCGCCGCCTATGATCAGTAGCAGTTTGCCCATCGTCTCTAGACTGTTCATCGTGTTTCTGATTTGCTCATAGCAGCATCGGCTGCTCTGGTCGTTCGTAGGGCACATCCAGGTGCTCGTACGCCCGGGCCGTCGCCATGCGTCCCCGTGGCGTGCGGTCCAGGAAACCCAGTTGCAGCAAGTATGGCTCAACCACGTCCATGATCGTGTCGGGTTCCTCGCTCACGGCGGCGGCGACTGTATCCAGTCCCACAGGTCCGCCGTTGAATTTCTCGACGATGGTACTCAGGACGCGCCGATCCAGATCGTCCAGCCCGCGCTCGTCCACCTCGAGCAACCCCAGCGCCTCCCGCGCTACCTCGACGGTGATGTGACCGTCGGCGCGCACCTGGGCGAAGTCGCGCACGCGCCGGAGCAGGCGCAGCGCCACGCGTGGCGTACCCCGCCCGCGCCGGGCGATCTCCGCCGCCCCGGCGTCGTCCATCTCGACTTCCAAGACCCAGGCGGCCCGGCGCACGATGGCCTCCAGCGCTTCATGATCGTAGTAGTCCACGCGGAAGGTGGCGCCAAATCGTGCCCTCAGCGGCGCGGTCAACAGCGCCAGACGGGTGGTGGCCCCGACGACCGTGAAATGGGGCAGTTTGAGCCGGATCGAGCGCGCGCTGGGTCCCTTGCCGATGACGAAATCGAGCGCGAAGTCCTCCATCGCAGGGTAGAGGATCTCCTCCACCGCCCGCCCCAGGCGGTGCACCTCGTCAATGAACAGCACTTCTTTCTCGCGCAGGTTGCTCAGGATAGCGGCTAGATCGCCGGCTCGCTCAATGGCCGGACCGGACGTGATCCGGATTGGCATATCCATCTCATTTGCGATGATATGCGACAGCGTGGTCTTTCCGAGGCCCGGTGGGCCGTACAGCAGCACGTGGTCGAGTGCCTCGTTGCGTTGCTTGGCCGCCTCGATCAGAATGCCGAGGTTCTCGCGCACGCGATCCTGGCCAATCAGGTCGGCCAGGCGCTGGGGACGCAGCGCCCGGTCAAGCACGACTTCTTCCGCTTCTTGAGGCTGGGGTGAGATGATGCGATTGTCCATACCTCAGATTATACAACAAAACCGCTGAACAGGGGAAATGTAGCTCGTGTCAACTCAAATGAAAACCTGGCTCTACACAGATTTGTGGGGTTAAATCAGGCACCGCCGCACTCCACGAGAACCTGTAGCCGGAAGTTGTCGAAGTTCCGAAAGCCGAAGGCACGATTGATGATGCCACGGATGGCGCGGT
>Ga0180431_10000891_pt1 | contig 42101 bp, 40 predicted proteins | sample SS_ome_11_FD_132459 | JGI IMG/M metagenome (GOLD analysis project Ga0180431, IMG submission 132459) | Hypersaline lake sediment archaeal communities from the Salton Sea, California, USA - SS_1_MS_1 metaG | ecosystem: Environmental > Aquatic > Non-marine Saline and Alkaline > Hypersaline >... | reverse complement strand
GTCGAAATTGCCAAAAATTAGGTACCCTCCTATTCGAGTTCTGATGCGACGAGAGGCACGAGGAGGCCGCCAAAAAATTTACAAAAAATCAGCGCCCGAATCGGCCGAGCGAGCGCCGAGCTAGAGCCGAAATGAAATCCGCAATGCGAATGAGAATGAGAGTTGACCGGATTTGGCCAAACTCGCATTCCATTCGCATTGCGATTTTCGATGTTCGGCTAGTGGAGTTTCGAGGCTGCGTGAGCTAGCAGACCGGCATTCTCGGTCGTGTGGGTTAGGTGATTTTGAGCTGCGAACATGTCAGCGAGTTTGAGGGGTGCTCGATTTTCATTCGCTCGCTGCCTGCGTTGCCTCGCGGGCGCCCTCTTGCACCGCCTCGCCATCGCCCTTCCCGTCCGCCTCGGACGAGTTCGGCTCGTCCGAGTCGGCACCTTCGGCGGCAATGTCGGCCATCAGGTTGGCGCGGACCGCTGCGCCGAGCGCGCGGATGTTGGGGTGGTGGAATTTGGAGCGGGGGCGCTGGTCGATGAACGTCTTGTTGTCGAGCGGGTCGAAGAGAGGCGCATACTTGTTGTCGTCGGCCAAGTGGCCGAGGATGTCGGCGTGCACGCGCTCGACTGACGTCGAGGCATCGATACGGAACACGTCCGTGTCGCGCGAGTCGACGCGCTCAAAGACGCGGTCAAATTGGTGCGCCACGCGGCGCTGAAACTCGGATGTTTCGTAGACCTCGAGCGGCTTGCCGGCGCGCTCGGCGCAGCGCCGGGCGCAGACGGCGATTGGCGCCGAGAGCTTGAAGACGACGTCGGGCTGCGGTAGCAGCGCGTCGGGCGCCAGGCACCAATCGATCGGCGCGGCATCTTGCGCCAGCGTGTAGGCGGCACCCGAGTACCAGTAGCGGTCGACAAGCACGTGCCGACCGGCGGCCAGCGCGCGCTCAATGCGCGGCACCAGCTCCCAGCGGTTGGCCGAGAAGAGCAGATGCGAGACGCGCGGCGTGAGCTGTCTCGTGCCGGTCAGGTGCTGCGCCAGCAGCTGGCCGACGGCGGTGCCGCGGTCGGGGAATGCGAGCACGAGCGGATCGGTGCCGGTGCTCTGGCCGACGAGCGCGGCCAGCAGGCGCACTTGCGTGCTCTTGCCGGTGCCGTCGCCGCCCGAAAACGCAACGAAGAGACCGCGCGACGGCGGCAGTGGCGGCGGTTCCGCCTGTTCACTCATAGCTCGGATCGGTTGACTGAGCGCGGAGCGCGTCGGACGCCGCCATTGAGCGCACCGTTTCGCCAACGTCGCCCTCGCTTTGGCGCACACCGGGCGGCGGATAGTTTGGCGCGCGCCCCAAACTATCCCAGCTGTGACGCGCCTCAATCTCGGGCGTCTCGGCCAGTGTGCCGCAGTCGATCAGTGTGCGCGCCGGAATCACACCCGGGCCGCCAAACGCCAGCAAGCGGACATCGGTAGGCGCGTTCGGGATCACGTGCAGCTCAAACGTGCAGTGCGCCAGAGCGCACATGAACCGCGCCGCCGCGCCGGTGCCGGTCGGCACGAACTCGCTGCGAAAACGCGACGATTTGGCGGTCTGCAAAATCTCGTTGACCGGGAATGTGAGTGTGCGAACTAGCACAAACTGCCATTGCATGGTCTGCTCGTTGCGCGTGCGGCGGAACAGGTCGAGCTCGAGCCCGCCGTCGGCGGTCTGGAAGAGGCGGACTGACGCCAGGCGGTGCAAAATTGGCGGCACAATTTCGATGCGCGGCCCGACCGCCGGGCGCGGCGGTGTGCCACCGGCCGAGCTGGCGCACGACGCGAGTTCTTCGAGCGCATCGGCAGAGCGCTCCGAGCCGCAGTCGGACAGAGCGTCGAACCAGACGGCGCCGGACGCGGCGAGAAACATGGGTGGTGGTGGTGGGCGGAATGAAAATTGCAGGCCCTAGGGAAAATGAAATTGCAGACCCCTAGGAGAATGCCGGTGGCGAGTTCAGTGCTGAGCGACGGCAAACACCGGGTTTTGCTTGCGCTTGCCGCGCTGGCCGGCGCGCGCCACCGGCTCGCCGTTGATCGAGACTGCGTCGGTGCCGAGCTGAGCGCTCCACAGCGGTAGCGTGAAACGACGCACAAACACGTCGTCGACGTAGACTGAGCCGCGGTCGATTCGGACCGCGCAGCCGTCGGTCAGCGTGACGTGGTGCACAATGCCGGTGGTGGCGTGGCGGTTGAGCAGCTCGGCGTCGGTCGGCGTGGTGCTCATCTCTGGTGCATCGGTCGGCCAACGGTTCACTTTCCAGCGCCAAACGGAACGACCGTCGACTCGTGCCCGGGTCGATTGACGCCGACATCGACGCGACGGAGCGCGCTCGGCGGACACTGCACCGCAAAGTCGTCGTGCGGCACGCGCAGCGCCAGTCCGGCGAGTCGTTCGGCGCGGTCGCGCGTCAACTCGCGCGCCTCGCGCTCCATCAGCGCGGTGAAGCGCGGGTGCTCGGCCGGGTCGTGCTCAAAGCCGATCGACTCGACCAGGTACGGCTTGGCGTCGGACCAGCGCAGCGTGACAAACCACGGCACGGCGTTGGGATCCGGGTCGTGCACCTTGAGCAGCTGGCGGCTCTTGTTGGCATTCGTTGACTTGACATCGGCGGCGCCGGAGAAGTAGAGCTTGCTGACGTGCTGTCCGTCGGTGCACGTGTCGAGATTGGCCGAAATGTGCGCGACAAACTTGTAGCCCGCTTGGCGCGCAAAGTAGCGCCGCATCTTGGGCTCGAGCTGCAGCCGCGAGTCAAGGTCGTGCTTGCCGGCAAGCGGTGCGCGCAAGCTGATCTCGAGCGGCGACGCGCCGTGGGGCTGCTCGTTTGTGTCCGGGTCGAGCGCCTCGATCTGCACGGTGTAGTCGACCGTGGCCTCGGCGGCTGCCAGCTCGGCCGCCTTGGCGTCGATCGCCTCGTGCAGCGTGTCCATCTTGCGCTTGAGCGAGCTCATCGTTTCGATCGGGGCGCGTGGTTGGGTGCGCCGGAATGAGAACGGGCGCCGGAATGGGAGCGGGCACGGGAATGCGAGCGGGCGCGAGAATGCGAGCGCCGGAAAGGGAGTGCGTGGTTGATTTTGTTCGAGCGCTGGCAATGAGTGACGACGGCGGCGAACTGCTGCTCGACGTCTACGTGACCGACGCGACGCCTGAAGAGCTGCGGCTGTTCATGCGCGGTCGACAGTGGTCGCGCAAAACGCTCGAGTGCGCCGTCGACACGGCGCTGGTGTACGCGCGCGCCGGTTGTCTGTGCGTGCTGCTTGCCAACGGCGCGACGCGCGACATGATCCGACCGGCCGAATTTGCGTTCTACCGCAAGCAGTGGGCGTGCGGCGGTGACGACAGGCGCCGCGATGTGTTGGGCGTGTGCCGCGCTCTGCGTCGATTGAAGTTTTCGATCGACTAGCGACGCGCGAGTTCAGTGGCGCGCGCGAGCGGCCGCTGGCCGGCCCAATAGTCGTCGCCGTAGTCGACAAAGACCTCCTCGCCGGCGCGAATGGCGCGCGCCGCGCGGATGTACGAGACGCGCTCGCGCGGGTCGAGCTCGCTGGCGCCGACCACGCGACCGCGGTCGATGGCGCGCAGTAGGCGCGCGTTAGGCGCGCAGTCGACAAAGTCGAAGACGGCGTTGGCGGCGGCGCGCGAGTGGTTGCAAAACGCGCCGATGCCGGCGCCGCGTAGCTCGACAGCCGGTCGCGTGATGCGTGTGCCGTCGGCGAGCCGGGTGCCGTCGATCGTCCATGTCAGCGGAATGTGCTTGCGCAGGTGCGACGCCTCGTCGCGCGCCCGACGCCGACGCGCCTCGGCGTACTCGACCAGCTCGCCCTCGTAGCGCGTAATCGGCTCGTCCGCCGCAAAGTCGCGCGCCGCAAAGACGCCGAGGCCGGCCGCGGCGCCGAGCGTCGAGTTGCGTAGCTCGACCGATCCGCCGCCGAGCACCTCGAGCTGCGCAATCACCGCGCCGCAATCCGGGTCGGCCAACTGCTCGGCCATCGAGCGCTCGCCGCGCCGCCGCCGGTCGCCCGGCGAACGCGATCGGCGCCGCCGACGGCGCACCAGCCCGCTCAGGTCCTCGACGCTCATGTGCGCACACCGGCGTCCAATGACCGACTTTGGATCGCCCGCCACTCTCATTGGGCGCGCCAAAACGAGCGCGCGCGCGCGCAAATCTCATTGCGCAATAGGAATGCGAATTTCATTGCGCGGAGCGGCGCGCGGCGCCAACCGTCACCCCTGTGCTTTCCGAGCCAACTTTGATTCGTTTGCGTCGCCGTTTGTCGCGACCAGACGAACCAGCACCACGCGCATCTACCTGAGCGACGCACACTGCCGCGCGCTCTTCCCGGCTTTCGACCAGAACCAGCCGATTCAACGCCGATCCCCACCGCCAACCACCACCGCATCGCCGCCGCCACCACCACCGAGACACCGACAAGTGAGAACAATGAGCGACGAAAAGTTTGCGAGCGACGACGACATGGACCTGATGGAGAGCGACAATGAGATGGGAGGGTCGCCGGCCGCCTCCGCCGCCGCCGCCGCCGCCGCCGACGCGCCGCGCACGCTCGACGTACGCGAGACCGGCAACCTGCTGCAGCCGAAGCGGATTGTGCTGCACAAGGATTCGGACGAAGAGCAGATCAACGAGGCCATCACGCTCGCCGAGACGTTTGGCCCGTCGCGCGTCTGCCACATGGCGCACTACTGCGTCGGCGCCAATGACGAGGAGGCCGACACCGACGCCGACGACAAGAAGAAGCCGGTGTGGGAGACCGACGCGCTGTGGATCGCCAATGACATTGGCGCGTACCCGGCCAAGGGCAAGCCGACCGTCAAGGCGCTCAAGCCCGACATTGTGCTGACCGAGATCGACGACGAGGGCGATGTGGTGACGACGTCGGTGCCGACCGTGGTGCCGCGCAAGGTCGGCGGCATGCCGACCAACGCGCTGCCGTTTGCCAAGTCGGCGCTCGTCAAGGCGAGCGGCGCGCAAGTGTCGGCGGCGCTGGGCACGATCGGCGCCGACGTGCTGTTCGGCCACTGGTCGTTCATCGGCGGCATCGTCGGTCTGCCCGGCGTCTGTCCGGTCGAGCCGACCGACGTCGACCGCTTTGTCGTCGCGCCGTACGGCGCGTTTGGCGACGCCGAGGCGGCGCACGCCGCCTCGGTCACGCTGACGGCGACGGCGAGCGACACCGTCGCGTGCCGCTACGCGCACGTCAGCCTCGTGCGCATGACGCTGGCCGAGTACATCGAGCAGCTCGCCGCCGCGCTCGCCGACGCGACCAAGGCGCGCGACGCCGAGGTCAGCGCCAAAGGCAACGTGACGGGCGCTACCAACGAGCGCATGCTCAACATCCAGTCGCTGCTCGAGACGGCGCGCTCGTACACGACCGACGCGCCGGCGACCGACGCGCTCGGCTCCGGCGTCGACCCGACGCGCATCACGCTCACGCTCTACAAGTACCGGCCGTTCGAGAAGAGCGCCGTGCTCAAGACGCTCGAGCGCTACGCGCCGATCGCGGACCAGCCCGTCGACGACAAGGCCGCCGCGCAGCGCACCAAGGACCTCAAGGCGATCATGGTGGCGCACAACACCACGTTCGTCGAGCTGTGCGCCACCCTGCCGCTCAACGCCGACTCGGACGAGCGGCTGCGCAAGGTCGTCCGCGCCCCGCTCCTGCCACACTTCATCTGGTTCGAGGTCAAGAAGGCCAACAAGAAAAAGTTTCTCGAGCTGCGCGCAAAGATCAAGGCGATCGACGACAAGAAGGCAGCCAAGCCGACGACGCCCAAGAAGCCGGCCGCCAAGTCGACGACGCCCAAAAAGCCGGCCGACAAGCCGACGACGCCCAAGAAGCCGGCCGCCAAGTCCAAGAAGTCGGACGCCAAGCCCAAGACGCCTGAGCCCGAACCGATGGCCGAGGACGAGCCGGCGAGCGAGCCGGCGCCGACCAAGCAAGACATTGCCGAGAAGACGACCGCCAAGGCGACCGAGGCGATTGTCAAGCAGGCCAACGGCGAGTCGGCGACCGACTTTCTCGCCAAGGCCAGCGATCAGGTCGTTCAGATCGACGTCGACAAGGCCGAGCCGGAGGAGAAGAAGGCGCCCGCGAAAAAGGCGGAGGAGAAGAAGGCGCCTGCGAAAAAGGCGGAGCCGAAAAAGGCGCCGGCGAAGAAGGCGGAGGCCAAGAAGGCACCGGCCAAGAAGGCGTCGGCCAAGAAGCCCAAGCGCAAGCGCGACGACGAGAACGAGGGCGAGGTGCCGACCGAGATCAAGGTGCCCGAGCGCACCGAGGAGCAAAAGGCGGCGCTTGACAAGCTCGTCGGTGTCCAGGGCAAGATGGCGGCGCTGCCCGACGATCACAAGGCCGTGCTCGGTGCGTGGGCCGGCTTTGACGGCGAGCTGACCAAGGCCGTTCGGGCCGAGATTGCGGCGGCGGCCCGCACGCTGCGCTTTGTCGGCTTTGGCGGCCTGGTGGAGCGCGAGCTCGAGCGCGAAAAGGCGGCGCTCGAGCAGGCGCGCAAGAAGAAGAAGGTGGCGTTCGAGGAGCCGGTCGATGAGGAGGAGGACGACCAGGACGACGCTGACGCGGCGCTCTTTGATTGAACTGCGCTCGCCAGACGCCACACCACACACGGGTCCGACCCACACGCGCACTCGACCTACGCACGCCGCACAATGAGCACCGATGAGTTGTGGCGTGAAGTCGACGCCATGCGCGCCGCCAGCGCTGCGGAACCCGATGGGCCGGTGGCGGCGGCGTCAGCGGCGGCGGCGGCAGCGGTGGAGCAGAATAGCGAGAGCGCGACCAAGGCGCGGCTGGCAAACGAGCGACGCGCGGCGCTAGAGGCGACGGCGATGGCGCGCGTCCACAACGCGATTTGTCGGCAGGTGCACAATCAGTGGCTGGTGCACGGCGGCGTGTACGCGCGCGACGCCGAGGTGGCGGTGTGCGACGCGCGCGAGGCGTGCGAACCGGGCGTGTGTCAGGTGCGCTCCGACGAGCTGCGGTTGTACGTGATTGCGGCGGCCGACGAGACGAGCGACATGATCGACAAGATGCGGCGGCAGCTGGTGGCACCGCAGCTCTACTTGCTCGACGAAGACGTGATGCTGGCGCTCGAGAAGTGCGGCGGTCGACTGCCGCGCCGATCGGCGGTCGAGCTCGAGCGGCGGCACGACGAGGTGCGCGGCCGGCGCAAACTGACCGACACGTCGGCGTTTAACTGCCTCGTGCACGCGTGCGTCGAGCGCTACTGTCTGCTGCCGCCTGGCGCCAACCAGCGCCAGATCAAGCTGTACAACATGGTGCACGCGCGGCCGCTCGCCGACACCGTACCGCTACTCGAGCGGCGCATCCACTTTTGCGCGCGCCACGCGCGCTTCCACCTCTGCGACATGCACTGTGACCAGACGTACGTCGGCCGGCACAACGACCGCGTCTGCGCGCTCTCGGCCAAGGTCAAGCGCGCCGCCGACAACGTGCTGTCGTTTGGCGAGGGCACGCACACCAACGAGCGCGCCGCGCTGCTCACCGAGCTCGGCAACATGCGCGACCACGTCGTTGACGTGAGCGGGCGCGGCGATGACGCGGCCGACGCGGCGCTCTTCGCGTCCGAGGCGGCCAACGCGGCACAGGGCACGATCGACGCGGCGGGCGCCAAGCGGCGGCGGCGCGCGACTGCCAGCGACGTGACGATCATCCGCGACCGCAAGGCAGGCGCGTTTGGCGTCCGCGGCGGCCGTCGGCGCGGCCGAGGCCGAGGCCGCGGCGCCATTGCGGGCGGCAGCGCGCACGATCGCGCCGCGGAGCGCCGCCGCCGGCTCGCCGCGCAGCTGGCACGCTCGAGCGGCGACACGCTGACTGGCGAAGAGGCCGAGCGGCTCGCGATTGCGCAGCCCGGCGCCGGCCTCAAGGCGCCCGGAGCCGACGAGCCGCCGGCGACGTCGCGCAACACGTCGCGCAAGCGCAAGGCGAGCCGCGCGCGCCGCAAAAAGGCGAGCGAGGCGGCCAGCTCGTCCAAGCTGACCGTGCGCGTCCCGCTCGGCCTGCTGTGCGCCGCCGGCGTCGTGAGCGCCGAGCGCGCCGCCGAGATGCGCGGCTACGGCGTCTCCAAGCCCGAGCCAGACGCGGCGGGCGACGGCGACGGCGACGGAGAGGGCGAGGGGGCGGGCGCGGGTGTGGGTGCGGGCGGGTCCAAGGCCGATGTGCGCGTGATGCGCGGCGTGGTCGACGCCGACGACTGCGTGGCGGTGGCGTTTGACGCGCGCGCCAAAGTTCCGTTTGCCGAGAGGCACACGGGCCAGTACGACCGCGAGTTTGCGCTCGACGTGCTGTGCGAGAGCGCCGAGCGCGCGAAGCGCTTTGCGCGCTTCCGCATCTCGACACTGCCGCCGGCGCTCAACACGTTCTTCGACAACTCGGACCTGTTCGAGCACTACGGCGAGCGCGCCGCCGCCATTATCTGGCGGCTCTTCAACTCGCACCAGCGCGCGCGCATGGAGCGCAACAAGACGGCGGCGTGCGTGACGCGCATGCAGCGAGACATGTCGACCTACCTGACGGCGCAGCGCAAGCCCGGCCACGAGCGGCCCGTGCTCGCCGAGCGGCTCGACCGGATTGCGCGCGAGGTGCGCGGCCAGACGCGCATCGTCAAGCAGCTCGTCGTCACCGAAGAGCTGTGGCTCGTGCTCGGCACCTACTGGTCGCTGCTGGTCGTCGAGTTCTACTTCAACCTCATCTCGCTGCCCGACGAGCTCGTCCAGTACCTCGACGCCGAGACGAGCGCCACCATCAAGCGCGATTTTTACTTTGAGCACTTTGTGCCGGCGATCGTCAGCGCCCTGCAGCTCGGCATCAGCGTCAACAACGTCGTAATCCTGCCGTGCGACGGCTTTGTGCGCGAGTGGTTTCCCGACTCGAACACGCTCAAGCTGCTCGGCATGGCCGAGCAGACGCGCACGCACCTCGAGACGGCCATCGCGTCGTTCCTTTCGGCGGCGCGCTCGTCGCACATCCCGATGCGCCGCTTCGAGGCGACTGTGCTCGAGGTCGGCGAGCTCGCCGCGCTCTGCATTCCGGGCGTCGTCGAGGACTCGGAGAAGATGAGCACCAGCGAGCGCGCCACTGCCGCCGCGCGCCGCACCGTCGAGCTCTTCCTCGAGCGCCGCCTCCGGCGCCTCAACTCGCTCGGCATTGCACCGTAAACTCGGCACACACCCACTCACATTCTCGGAACGGCAATGAGAATGAGATTGAGCGTCGCAATGTGAGCGCGCGCGCGCTCGCGTTCGTCACAACAACCCCACACCTCTACCGATGACCACCAACACCATTCAGCACCTCGAGCCCTGGCTTGCCGCGACCAAGGCCATGCTCGACACCGACCGCCGCGCGGCGGGCCTCGCGCTGGTCAAGTCAGGCCGGCTTCGGTGCAAGGCTTGCCACTTCTCCAAGACGTGCGGAGCGTGTTCGGAGGGGCAAGGCTGCCAGTGTTCGCCCGGCAAGCCGTGCTACTACTGCCTGCCCCGAATCCGGAACTGCCACTTCTGTGGTTCGCAGCCAACGATCGACCTGCGAGACGAGAGCACTGAGCTCCAGAGTTTGGCGGAGAGCGGGCGCTGCGCGTTTTGCTCGGACGACAAGCGCAAGAACCCCCTCGCTGTTCATGTGCATGATCCGCGACATGATGGCCGCCGTGGTCCGCGACCTAGCCGACATCGACGAGCAGACACCGTTCACCGTCTCGGAGATTACGGCGCTCTACCAGATTGTCACGTTTGATCAGGTCCGCGTGCTGTGCCGCCCGGCGCCGCCTTCTCGCGAGGCCACGATCAGCGCCGAGCTCGGCGCGCTGATGGCCAACGTTCGCGTTCTGGTCGCGGCCAAGGAGCGCCACGCGCTCGTGGAGAGCGCGCACAAGCGCCGGCGCAAGAGCCCCGCCGAGAGTTTGTCGGAGTGCAGCAGCGAGTGAATCAAGCCGCGTAGTGTTCACTGGCTGTTCGGGTCGCCGCCGCCCGACGCACCAGGTCGGCGGCCTTGAGCGACCGGCGTGCCTTGATCGACTCGAACAAAGTACGATATCGACGGGAGGCGCGGCCAGTCGGGCGCCGGCGGTGCGACGTAGGTGCGGGTGCTGGTGGCGCCAGGTGCTCAGGTGGGCGCGGCACAGAGCCGCCCAATCTTGATCAAGGGGTCCCATTCCGCCCCGGGCTCAGTCGAGGTCGGCAACGTGCTTCTCGTAGGCCTCTTCGTTGGTTCGGTAGAGCCATGTGTGGAGCGCAATGCCAAGTGCGATGGTGACGCCGGGTTTCCAGAGCGCGGACGCCTCGGTCATTCTTTTCCTCTTGGTACAACGAGTGAACCCGGTCAATTCACTCGCATGAGCGCGCACGTTTGCGCGGCTGCTCCGGTGCACCCTCGTCTGCCTGCTCGGGTGCGTCCTCGGCTGCCTGCTCGGGTGCGACCTTGGCTGCCTGCTTTGCGTTCCACCGGCGCCGGGCGCGCGTCTCGATCGCACAGCGCTCGACGAGAGTCAGACCCGCGCTGTGGACGGGCTTGGCGACCCACACCGTGGGCGGCTTGGTCTCGAGCATGGGCAGCTTGGCGAGCGCCAGAGTCGCCGAGTGCTCGTGGCCGGAGAGTTCGATGATCCGCAACACGGCCGGCTGCGGCAGACCGCACTGGATGAGCGCGTAGGCGCGCGCGTAGAACCACTCGATGGGCAGCGAGCGCACGCGGTGGAATTTCCGCAGCATGCTCCTAACGTCGCGCGACGCCGCCAAGCAAGACGTGAAGAGACTCTGGATGCCAGAGCTCAGCGCGGCAATGCCGGCGGCGGTGCGTTGCGCGTCGGCAGTCGCCTTCTCGAACGACTCGAAGCGAAATGACGAGCCGCTCGGCAGCGCATACCCGACGCGATCGACTGCGGCCGTCGCTGCGACGAGCGCCTCGTGTAGTCGGCTGAAGCTCGGCAGAAATTGGTTGGCCGCCGAGCGCCACTTGTCCAGCTCGGCGGCCCAGACTGAGTCGGACGGCAGCCAGTAGAGCAGCAGGTCGAGACACACGTCGTCAATGCCGTGACCGGCAAGCCACGCCAAACACTCGAACAGGCCTTCGACGTCGCTTCGGGCCCAACTGATCAGGGCCACGAGCTCCGCGTACGACCGCGACGGCGTATCGTCGGTCAGCTTCATCGTCGAGTCGCGCAGAAAATACGAGCTGCGGTGCTTGGCGGCGTAGAGAACGGCCGGCGCCATTTCGGGCAGAACGATCCAGCCTCCGCTGGCAAACGGGCCGTGCGTGTCGATCTCGCGGCAAATGGCTAGGCCGAGAATTTCAGCGTCGTAGATCGCCCAGTTGACGAGAAAATTGATGTAGCTGCTGACGGCCCGATTGTCCATTGCGCCGACGCACTCGAGCACCGCTGGCGTGCGCAGCGCACGGCGCAGGTCGGTCCGGAACGGCGCGGAGGCCGCCGACTCCTTGAACGTAGACGGGCCAAAGTAGCACGGTGTGGTCAGCACATCGAGCGGCGCTTCGGGTCGCTCTGCCAGCCGCCGGCGCCACTCGTCCAGCACGCTCGGCGTCGGGCGCCACAAGCCGGCAAACAGCCGAGCGTTGTCCCACGCGGCAACCTCTTCGGCGCTCATGCTTGGCACCGCACGCCTCTGAGTCTTCACTCGCATTGTTCTCCGTCACCGGCTCTCATTCGCATTGCTCGGCCCGCTCGTCGGCGGCCGACGGCCGGCTCTCCCAGTCGGGCTCGGGTGGGGCGACGTAGGCTCGGTAGAGAGTCGTGGCTCCGTGCCACGCCTCCAGTCGATCGTGCCAGCGCGCGACCCACTCGCGGTTGCGCGCGCCCGTCTGCCTCTCGATCCGATCGAGGCGCGCCAGATGGCGCTCGTAGACCGCCTCGCGTGTGATGTAGAGCCAGACGTGCACGCCAACGACGATCGTTGTGCAGACGCCGGTCCGCACAATCTCCACCGGACTGCTCATCTGTTTTCCGAGCGGCGCAACGATGAGCGACAGACCGGTGTTCGAGCTGCCTCTGCCGCCGCCGCCGCTCGACGCCTCGTGGTCTCTCGAGACGCCCGCGCCTACGCAGCGACCCGTCTGGCCGTTTCCTGATCTGCTCGACCGCTCGTCGCTGGGCGAGAGCGACAGCGCATCGCCGACGCCACCGCCGTCGCCCAGGAAGACGACCAAGCGCAAGCGCTCGGCGGCGCAGACCAGCGACGAGAGGCGACGGCAGAACGCCGCAGCGGCGCGAAACCTGCGCGCCCGCCGTAAACAGCAGCGGGCCGAGATGGCCAAGCGACTGCAGCACATGGACAACCTCGCGGCCGACGTGCGGCGGCTCTACTCGATCATTGGCGCTCAAGGTGCGCAGATCGTCGAGCTGAAGAATCGCATTGCCGAGCTGAGCGCGAGACAATGAAAGTGTGCGCGCTTTTGTCGGTGCGGCAACTCTTGTTGCGCAACCGCCGAAGATGAGCGAGAGTGCGTGCGTGACAAACGACGAGGTTGTTGCCGAGCCGCGCGCGTCAAACGAAGAGGCGTTTTTCACCGACAACGTTCTCCGCTACCTGCGACGCGATTTTCCGGTGATTCAGGCGATGCTGCCGGCGGCCGAGGCGCTGGCGGCCGAGATGAAGCGGCTGCGCTGCTACCCGAACGCCGCCGTGCTTGACCACGAAGGCGTGCCGTGGCCACCGATGCGCCGCGACGAAATTCCGTGCATCCGCGCGTGGCTCGACGCCCAGCCGGCGTTTGCCGTTGCGCGCAAGTACGACTACCCGGCGCTCTTCGATCCCGAGGGCTTTCTCAGACACAACGAACTCGATTTTGCGCTGGCCACGATTCCATTGACGCCCGAGCTCGAGGCGCTGAGCACCGAATACGAGCGGGCGGATAATGCGGGTCGTCGAAATGACGCCGACGACGTGATGCGTCGCTACCTGCGCGTCGCCGAGCGCGTGTTTGTTGCGCACCACCCGCCCAAGTGAACTCGCCCAAAGTACGCGCACCCTTCAATCGCGCCCGCCGTCCGTCTCGTCCGCCTCTTCGGGCTCGCGCGGCACCACGGGCACTGGCGGCGCCGCCGAGACCGCGCTCGAGTTGTGCCTGATCGAGTCGCTGAGGGTCGAGAGGTCCAGTTGGCGCATCGTGATGCCGAGCTGGGCGTCGCACAACTCCATCCACTGCTCGACGGCCGAGTTGTGCTGCTCGAGCAGCCGCTCGGTGAGCACGCCCTTGTTGCGCTGCGCCTCGAGCAGCTTCTCTTGGCTGAGCAGCATCTCGCCGTGCGCAGTCAGTTGCGTGTACGTCTCGGCGTGCGGCTTGGCGGCGTCGATCGTCTCGTGCACTTGCGCGAGAAAGGCGACCATGTTCGAGACGCGCGTGCCGAGCGCCATTGACGCGCGCAGCTCAATCTCGCGCCGGCCCCAGACGCTCGGACACGTGCACTGCACGGTCTCGTGCGCGCACCGTCGACAACGTTGCTTGCCGTCGTCGCCCACCACAATGCCGAGCTTGCACTGACACTGGCTCTTGAGCGCCCGGCACTCTTCGCAGAGCCGCGGCGCCGGCCGACCGCTCGGCGTGCGCGCCTGAGCGCGCGCAGCGCGGTCCTGATCTCCGTCGCCGCCAAACAACCAGCTCATGGTTGGCGCTCGCCAGTTTGCGTTCGGCCACCGCCAACCATGAGCGTGCGCGCAAGCGTTGCGTTTGACGACGCCGAGTCGGACGAGGGCGGTGGTGCGCGCGCCAGCGTGGCGCTTGTCGACGGCACGTCGAGCGCGATCGACGAGAGCGACGGCGTTGCCGAGACGAGCGGCGAGCGCGCGGGCGAGAGCAGCGGCGCGTCAGGCGAGGTCGAGCGCGCGGGCGAGAGCAGCGGCGCGTCGGGCGAGGTCGAGGCGTATTGTGCGTGCTGCACGCGCGTGCAAGCGCGACGCGATTTGTGCGATCAGCGACCCGAGGAGGCGCGGCTGGCGCGCTACGCAGTCGAGTACCAGTTTGGCCGCTACCTGCCGTGCATGGCGAGCGAGATTGCCGATCCGTACCAGACACTGCGGCATTTTTACGACGCGCACGAGCAGAAGATTCGCGCGCGACTGGAGCGGCGCGCCACGGCGGCGAGCACGCGCCGTCCCGACGAGCCGGCGTCGCCGCGCCACAAAAAGCTCTCGCTGCGCCGCAAGGGCAAGAAAGAGGCGACGGTGAGCACCGACCAGATGCACGCGCTGCAGCAGATCGAGGCGCTCGGCGCCGTGCGCGCCGAAGTGAGTGAGATGGTGCACCGACTGCAGGTGGCGCACGACGCGTTTGTCGACGCTCTGTGCACGCTGGTCGACATCCGCGACGCGCGGCGGCAGCGCGAGCTGATCGCGCTATCGGCCTACGCCATGCTCGACACGAGCGTCGCGGCCCACTCGCTGCTCATCGAGCTGCGGCTCTGCGACAACAAGTACTTTGCCGAGATTGGGCGCGCCGTGCTCCAAGCGCACGTCTACGCCTACTCGCTGGCGCAGGGCGTGCCGATCGAGATCGCCATGCGTCGGCTCAAGCAGATTGTCGAAGGCGCCGACGTCTGGCTCACCGAGCGACTGCGCTCGACGGCGCGCCTCGTCACGCCGGTGCTCTGGCGCCTGCGGCCCGACACGCACGAGCGCATGACCGACGACGACCTCAAGTACGTCGAGCGGCGCGTCATGCGCTCAACCCCGCTCATCATGCTCGGTGTCCTGCACATGCTCCGCTTCGACCTCGAGCGCGACGATTTACTCAAACAACTGCTCATGCACTTTTGCTAGTCCTCGCGCACGCGCCCTTGTGCACACGCGCTAGACGTAGAGCGGGAGGCCCGTCGCCGCGTCGACGCTCTGCTCGATTCGCCGCGCGGCGGGCGCCTTGAAGTGAAAGTATTCGAGCAAGCGATCGAACGGCACGTTGACTGCCTTGGGTCGCGGTCGTTGGCGGATGCCCGGCACGACGGGTGCGCGTGCGCGGTCGAGCGCCAGGCGGTTGTTGAGCGCGCCGACAATGGTGGCGCGCAGAAACGTGAGCGCCGACTGGCGCATGGCGAGCGTCGTCGCGCCGTTGTTCAGCGTCGCGTTGAGCATGTAGCGCAGCATGCCGTTGTGCAGCGCCGTTGTTGCGTCTTCCTTGACGGTGAACCACGACATCTGGTAGATGGCGTCGAGCGCAACCAGCGTGTCGAGTGTTTGCGGCCGCACGCGCTCGAGCTCGAGAAAGACTTCCCAGTCGATCAGCAGCATGCGCTTGACGAGCGGCGGTCCACCGGGGTATTCTGGCGCGCCGAGCTGCAGCATGGTGTTGCCCCAGTGCCAGTCGCCGTGGTAAATGCGCTGCGTCCGCTTGAGACCGTAGAGACGTGTCCACGCCACAAACAGGTCGCCGGTAATGCCGTGCTCGAGCACGTAGTCGTCGAGCGGCGCCAGCAGCGGCATCACGATGGCGAATTGGCCGACCGCCTTGCGGTCGAGCTCGCGGTAGCCGGTGGCCGCCGTGTACGACACAATCGTGACCGGAAAGCTGTCGATGACGAGCGGCCCGACCCCGGCCGCCGCCGCTCGTCGCTGCGTCGCCACCTCCTCGGCGCTGACGTCGCCGAGCTTGATGACGAGCTGCGCATTGTCGGCGGTGCGCCGCACGCGGTACACACAACCGTTCGAGCCGCACTTGAGACTGGCAAAATCGTCGTAGCCGCGCGCGCGAATCTCCTCGACCAGCACCCAGCGCCGATCGCCCTCGACGTTGCCGGTGTGCAGCAGCAAGACGCCGCGCGGCGTTCGCACCGTCGGCGGCGAGCCGGGCTCACCCGGCTCGTCGGCGCTCAGCGCGGCAAAGTCGTCCGAGTCGGCATCGGAGCTGGAGGTGCCCAGCTCTTCGTCGGCCCAGAGCCCCAGCAAGCCCTCGAGCGCCGCCATTGCTTGGTCTCTGGGCGCCGAAAACACGGCGCTTAGAACGGCCGAGCATGACCACGCTCTACGTCGACGGCGCGTGCAAGAACAACCACAAGCGCACCGCGCTGCGCGCGGCCGGCATCGGCGTCTACGTCGACGTGGTGCGCGAGCGTGAGCCGCGCGCGCTGCCGGCCGCGCCGACCGACGAGCAGAATGCGATTCTGTACCGCGGCCAGCGCTTTGCGTGGCACCGGCTGCGCGCCACCGACACGCAGCCGGTCACCAACAACCGCGCCGAGCTCAAGGCGGTCTGCGTCGCCCTGCGCCTGCTGCTCGAGGGCCAGGTGCCGTGCGACGACGAGCCGATCACGATTGTCAACGACAGCCAGCTGGTGCACAATACGATCATCAAGTGGCTGCCCGGCTGGCGCCGGTGCCAGTACCGCAAGGCAGACGGTCAGCCGGTCGCCAACGGCGATCTGGTGCGCGAGCTCGACACTCTGTTGCAGCGTGCGCACCACCTACGCATCGAGTGGCGCCACGTCAACAGCCACCGCGCCGAGCCGGCCGACCGCGCGAGCGCCGCGTGGCGCGACTGGCACGGCAACGACGTCGCCGACCGGCTCGCCAATCTGGCGAGCACAGGCTCGACGGCGCCGACGGCGCCGCCCAAGCGCGCACAGGCAAAGCGCAAGCGCGCGGGCTCTGGTGCACCGTCGCGCAAGCGCGCGGGCTCTGGTGCGCCGTCGCGCACGAGCGCAGCGCAGGCAGTCGAGTCGCGCACGAGCGCGGCGCAGGCAGTCGAGTCGCGTGAATGAGAAAGAGAGCGTGTGCGTCGGGCCGGTGCACACCCCGTGCGCCCCCAACTTGTCTGCGCGCACTGCCAACCATGAGTCGCGGCAAACGGAAGAAGCCCGAATCGCGTCGCTACGTGTACCTGATCGGCCACTACCTCGATTTGGCACCGTCGACGCACATCAACCACACCGACAGCGATCCGGTGCGCGAGCTCGAACGGCACAACGACGTGCGCGGCGGCGGACTGCGCGAAACCAAGCGCGCCGTGGGCCACTGGCGCTTGCTGCTGTTCATGTACGTGCCGGCCGAGCGGCGCATCGACACGCGCGCGCTGGTAGAGCGCTGGCGCGCCGCGTGCCGCACCGTCTACCACCGGCTGATGTGGGGCATCGAGTCGGCGGCACGCATGATGCTGCTGTGCCACATCAACGACGAACCGCTGCGCACGAGCGAGGCACGCGCCAAGCTGCCCAAGCGCAAGCTCGACAAGGTGCTCGACCGGATGCGCGCCGCCGGCGCCGGCGAGCCGCTCAGCGACACGTACGTGCAGCGCTGCGTCGAGCGCTATCTGGCCGCGCCGGCCGCGGTCTACTTGGCGCGCCTCGGCGCCGACGCCGCCGCCGATCCGGTCGCCGGCGAGCTCGAGCAGCGCAGCGAGCCGGCGCCGCTCTCGCACCGCTTCCTCGACCGCATCAACACTCTGCCGCCGACCAAGCGCGCGCACACCGACGCCGGCGTCTGCCTGACCCAGCCGCCGCCCGACGCACCGGCTCGTCCGCTAGCGCGCTCGACATCGGCACTCGTCGCGCCTCCGACCAAAGGCGCCGCGGCGGCGGCGCGCAGCAGCTCGCGTTTGGCGCGCGACCTTGCCGCCGTCCAGCAGAGCGAGGCGTTTCGCAGCGCCGCGCAGCGCGTCGACGACGACGCGATCGAGGCGCTGGCGGCGCACGCCGCGCAGCCACTGCGCCGACGGCTGGCGCGCGACGGCGCGCTCATGCGACGCTTTGGCGACGCGTTGTGCGTCGACATGCACGACGAGAGCACGCTGCGCAACATGGAAGCGATTTCGGGCGCCGCTGACCACCGCTGTGTGTGCGGTATGCACCGGTCGCGCGATCAGCGGCCAGCGCCGGTGGTGCTCGTGCCCGGCGAAGCGCCGACGCAGGCCTACACGTGTCTGGCGTGCGGTCGCGTGTCGGTCGCCTACGAGCGCCACTGCATCAGCGCGCCGCGCTTTGACGATCGCCTGCGACCGCTCGCCGCCAAGGCAAATTGCACGCCGCTGCCGCCGTTTTCTCCGCGCACACGCACCAAGCTCGCCGCCAACGCCGACGACAGCCAGGACACGACCATCCGCAACCTGCTGCTCGTCACATTCAGTGACGCCGCCTACCGACGCGGTGCAGAGGCGCCGGCGCACCGGCCGCGCACGCCGCGCAAGCTCGTGCCGGCCGACGACAGCGGTGCGCCGCTCGAGTACGAGCACGCGCCGAGCCTGGGCGCACACGCGTCGCTCGCCAAGCTCGGCGCGCCGGCGGCCGAGAACGACGTGATTGTGAGCATGTTTGCGCCAATCGAGTGTCAGTGAATCGCTCAGACGCGTTCATTCGGATCGACGGCGTAGAACATGAAGGCGCGCGGACACAGCACGCCGACCGAGCGGCCGTTGATGCGCTGCAGAAACGCCACGGCGCGCGGCTTGCCGACCAACTGCGCCGCCTGCTTGTGCGACAACGCCAGAAAGCGGTTCGGCATGGCGTCGGGGTCGCCGCGCACGAGCTCGGTGTCGGGCTCCGCATCGTCGTCGTCGTCGTCGTCGTCCATCCAGCCGCCGGCGTGCGCGTCGCTCAGTTTGTCCGAGACGAGCGCGTTGCTGGTGCGCGAGCGCGCGTCGCCAAAGCGCGACGACGACGCCGCCACCTCGACTTCGCGCACATGCGACGTGCTACTCTCGCTGCTCAGCAGCCGATCTGGCGCAATCGTGGCCGAGCCCTCCTGATCGCCGTCGACCGTGTACGCGCTCTGCTCGCTGCCAAACGCACGCTCGCTCGCCTCGTCCGCCTCTGCCGCCTCGGGCAGCTCGCCGCCAAACTCGGGCGGCAGCACAAAATCTTCGTCGAGCACACTCGCGCAGCTCTCGTCGCTCGACTCGGCGTTGTCGTCGTCCGCATCGTCGTCGATGCCGAAGCGCGGGTCCTCGGCGCACTCGACGCACACCAGACGCATGCAGAGCATGAACTCGCGGTGCAGACTCTGGACGTCGTGCATCGAGCCGTAGATGTCGGCGCCCTCCTCCTCCTTGGCGTCCTCGCCCATGTCGTAGGCGCCGGCGGCGTTGAGGCGCGCCGCGCGGTTCGCGTGGCCCTCGCGCCGGCTCGTCTCGTCGACGACCTGCAGCAGACCGCAGTTCTCGGCGTTGCGCTGCACCAAGTAGAACTTGAGCACACAGAAGCGCGTGCCGCGCGTCTGCCGCTGGTAGTGCTCGTGGCCGCCGCACAGCTCGCCGCCGCCGTCGTAGAACGAGCCGTAGAAGCGCCGGTCGAGCAGATCGCCGAGCCGGCGCGCCGAGTGCACCTGCACACAGCCGTCGTACTTGGCGCCGCGCACCGCCAGCGCGCGCACCAGCTCGGCCAAATTAAAGTGCTCGCGGTGCTCCTCGTGGCGCATCACGAGCGGATACAGCATGCGGTAGATCGACGCGACGTCGAGCACGCGCATCAGATCGCAGCGCGCCGCCATGCGCAGCGACGCAAACGGGTTGACGTCGAGCAGGGCGCGCGCCTGCGCGTCGCTCAGGTCGGTAGCATACAGCGCATCTCCGCCGCCGCCGCCGCCGCCGCCACCGCCATCGCCGTCGTCCGAGCCGACGTCTGGTGCGCCGACAGCACGCGTCGCGTCGTCGCCCAACAGCTCGTCGCTGGCGAGCTCGGCGTCGTCGTCCTGCTCGACCAGAGTGTCGTGGCGCCGGCGGCGTTTGGCCATCGAGGCGCGGATAGCGTCGTAGCCGTCAAACGTCTGCATGTGCGTGAAAAAATCCGGATTGCGATCGGGCTCGGTCGCGCCGGCCAGCACCGGCTCGATGCGCACCGGCTCGTCGGGCGCCAGGTGCGCTCGCGCCGCCGCCGCCGCGCTCTTGGAGCGAATCACGGTCTTGCCGATCGCGTCGATGAAGCGCGGGTTGCGCAGGTCGGCGCGCAGCTGCGCCTTGACCTCGTCCGGCTGCTCGATAACGCCGGCGAGCCTCTCGCGCTCAACCTCTTCGTCGACCTCGATCTGGTCTTCGATCGCACGGCTCTCGACCTTGCGCAGGTAGGCGCGCGTCGGTTTGATGCTCTCGGCGTCAAACGCCGTCTCGATGGCGCCGTGCACGTTGCGGCGCGCCACGCGCCGTGCGCTCAGAAACTCGTCGTACTTGAACTCGAGCAGCTTGCCGTCGTGCCGCCGATCCGACAGAAAGTCCTCGGGCTGCAGCGGCGCCGGGCCGTCGCGAAACGGGTCAAATAGCGGCGGCGGACGCGGCCGCTCGGCCGGCGCCGCCGTCGCGGTGCTCAGGTCGGCGCGCCGCGGCCGCGGCCGGCGTCCGGTGGCCGCCGCCGGCACCGGGTGGCGGGTGGCGGGCGGCTGCTGCTCGCCGGTGCTGCGCGACGCCTCGCTCATCGGTGTCGGTATACTGAAGCGCGTTGCGCGCCGGTTTCGGCAACAATGAGCGCGGCGCCGATTGACGAGCGCGCGGCGCGCGCAGCGCCGATTGACGACGGCCTGAGCGGGCGCGTACTGGTGCGCTACTCAAACGTGCGGCAGTTTGAGGCGATTGGCGGCAGCGAGACGCTGCTGTTGTTCTACACCGAGAGCGCCGACGACGTGCTGTTCGACCCGGACAACGACGCGCGCCTGCTCGGCATGTTCGAGCGCTCGCCGTACGCGTTCCGCAACGCCGCGCAGCTGGCCGAGTACGAGGCGCTGGTGACGCGCGCCGCCTACACCTGCCGCGCACACCCGGAGCAGGACGCGGCGCGCGAGCTGGCCGCGGCGCAGCTCGCGACGCCGACCGAGGCCGACGCGCTGCTGGTGCTCGTGTACCGGCGCGACGCGCCGTCGGCGAGCGCGGTGCGCAATCGCCGGCGCTCGCCGTTCACCAACGCCGCCAACGGCACGGCGGCGCCGCGCGGCGCGCGCGTCGTGCTCTTCCGCCAGTACAGCTTTGCGCCGGTGCTGGTCGGCCGGCCGGTGTGGCACAACGAGACGCGGCTCAACGCCACGGTCGGTTTACTTGGCCTTCGGGTCGAGAGGCTCTTTCGCTGACGAACTCGAGCCGCGACGCACCGCCGCCGCCGCCGCCGCCGCCGTCGGTCGCTCGCCCGACCGACGGAGGCGCGGCGAGCCGACCGCTTCGCGGCGCTCCTGCTCGCCCATCTGTTCGAAGACTTCGCGCGTCGCGACGCGCCGCCTGAGACCGAGGTCGGCCGCCTCGATGCGACCGAGCGGCAGCTCGGTGCGCGCAATCGTCTCGTAGAGGCGCGCGGCGCGGTCCGGTTCGTCGCTCGCCTGCGCGAAGAGCGTGCCGAGCAGCTGAGTGGCCGAGACCCAGCTCTCGCAGTGCTCGAGGTGGCGCTTCTTCCACGCGTAGTGCAGGAAGCGGAGCGCAAACTCGAAGAGGGCGGCGGCGCCGCGCAGCATGACCATGTCCCAGAGCCGGAGCGTCTCGGACCGCGGCAGGGCGAACGAGTAAAGCGTGCCAAAGTGCTTGACGCAGACGTCGGTCAGCAGGTGCAGCGTGCCGTCGGCGCCAAAGCGGTCGCAGTAGGCGCGGTAGTCGTGCGGCCGGCGCCGCTCGAGGTAGTAGCGCAGCACGAGCGCGTCGATGCGCTGGCCGAGCGAGTAGGTGGTAAAGTAGTGCGGTAGCAGGCGCTGCGTAATGTGCTCGGCCACGAGCAGACGCTGTTGCGGCTTGCTGATCGCGAGCACGATCACGCCCCAGAGCGCGTTCATGCCCTGCACGTAGCCGATGTCGGGCCGCCAGACGGCGTTGGCGATCAGGCCGCGGTACAGCTCGCTGATGAAGAACGGCCGCGTGTGTGAGAGGTCGGGAAACGTGCGGAAGATGTCCTTGCGGATCTGGTCGAGCGTCGCGACCGGCATCCACGCGTTCTCGACCAGCTCGTCGAACGGCGGCAGGCTGCTCAGCAGCGAGCTGGTGTCGCTCGGCATCGCCTGCACAATCCAGAACTGCTCGCGCGTCGTGTCGGCCAGCCCGGCCCACACCGCGTTGTACAGCTCGCTGTAGCTGTAGCTGCACTGGCGGCCGTTGAGCGCCGCCATCACGCGCGCGTCGCGAGCGCGCTGCTCGAGCTGCTCTTGCGACTGCTTGAGCAGCCGGCCGCCCTTCTTCTTCTTGCCGCTCGACGTGCGCTTGGGCTTGTCGAGCGAAAACGACGTCTGCTTGGTCAGCCGGCGCTCGACCACCGGCACGGTCTGGCCCTCGCTGTCGCTTGTGGGAGGCGCCGTCGCTGCCGCCGCCGCCTCCTCGCCAGACTCTGGCGCCGGCTGGTCCAGATTGACCGACTGGACACGCCTCCGATCGCGCCGCTGGCGTCGCTGGATCTCGGCGGCGGCGCGCTCGTGTTTGCGGTGCTCGGCCATTTCGGCCTCGCTGACGTCGGACGGCGCGAGCACGAGCAGCGTGCCGTCGGCGGCGCGCCGCTCGCCGTCGGCGTCGCGCGGCGTGTGCGGCAGCAGATTTTCGCTGCGCGCCACCAGCGTGCAGCGCACGCACAGCGCGCGCTCGAACGACACCTGCAGGCTCTTGAGGCTGTTGAGATGCGCCTGTGCGAGGACGCGCGTGCGCTCGGTCTGCGCGCGCTCGAGCGAGCCGCCGCCACCGGTCTCCGACAATGTGGCCGAGCGGCCGCGCCGCGGCAGCCTGAGCGCCGTCGGTCGTCTGATGCCGCTGCGCGTTGCGCGCTCCAGGGCACTCATTGTCGCTGATTGGGCAAACGAGTTGTTGGCGTTTACTTTCGCGCCGCTCAATCCTCGAGCTCGTCGTCGTCTTCGTCGTCGTCGTCCGCGGCGGCCGCCGCCGCTGCCTCGGCGCGCGCGCGCTTCTTGGGCGGCACCGACGCGGCCTTCTTGGGGCGCGCCTCGGCGGCAGCGGCGGCGGCGTCGGCCAGCTTCTTGGCGCGCGCCTGCTTGGCGGCCAGCTTGCGCGCCGCAATGTTCTTCTTGATCTGCGCCTGCTCAGACTCGGACAGACGACCGTCGCTCGTCGACATGTCGCGGTAGATCGGCACGTTGTTGAGCTTGCCCTGGTTGCAGACCGCCTTCGAGTCCTTGGCCATCACCGTGATGCGGTCGGCGTGCGCCGTCTGCAGCATCGACGCCTCAAAGTGGTGCACCAGAAAGTGCTCGGCCGCCTCCTGCATCGCCGCGAGCGCCTGCGGCGTCCAGCGGTCGGCCGCGGTCGGCCCCGACGTCACGTTCTGCGTGATCTCGCGCACCAGGCGCTGGAACGGCAGGCGCGGAATCACCATCTCGATTGTCGTCTGCAGCTTGCGGATCTCGCGCATCGCCTTGGTGCCCGGTCGGTAGCGGCGGCGGGGTTTCTGCGTGCCCGCTGTCGCCGCCTTGTTCGCCAGCATGCGCGGCATCGCCTTGCCGCCGACGGCGTGGCGCGGCGCCTTGCCGCCCTGCGACTGGCGCGCGCGCGGCGCCGCTCCGGCCGCCTTGCGCGCCGTGTTCTTGGTACGAGCCATCGTTTGTCTTTTTGTTCGTCTCGGTTAGCCGTTCATTTCGCGCCGCCAACGGCCGCGCGGCGCGCATCGTCGCAATGAAATACGAATTCACATTCCATTTTTGGCGCGCCGCCCAACTCGCGTGCGCGCGACCGCCCGCACTCCGATCCGCACTCGCGCGGCGCGCCGCGGGGCCGGCGTCGGCGCGCCACTCACCGTTGTTGTTTGCCTGATTTGGTTGACCGCATCGCAAAATCGGCCAATACGCCGGCGGCCGACTCAACGCGGCGCGCAATGAGAGTGGCGGATTGGGTTTGACTCGCGCTTCAGTGGACGTCAGCAGAGCACCGAGGTCGCCGCGTTGACGGCGACGAGGGCGCGCAGCGAGGCGAAGAGCGCGCCGCGGTCCTTGACGCGCCGGCGCAGCTCGTCGGCGCCGAGGCGGGCGTGCGGCGTGACCGGCGGCGCGACGAGCGCGAGAAAGTTGTAGACGAGCTCGAGGTCGCGCAGCTCGCCGGCGACAGTGGCGAGCGCCGCGCGGCGCGTCGCGTCGGGTAGGTCGGCGTTGCGCTGCGCGGCGTTGTAGCGCGCCACGCGACCCTCGATCAGCTCGTGCAGCGCGTCAAAGTCAAAGCCGAGGTTGCGCGGCGCCGAGCCGCGCCGGACGACGCGCGCCGGGCCGTCGGCCGGCAGTGCGAGCTCGTAGACGTCGGGCTGCATGCTGCGGTACGAGTGCGCGCCGCGCCAGTGCGTGCGCGCGGCCGTGTTGGCGTAGAAGCGCGACAGCTTGGCGTCGGGCGGCGCGAGCCGGTACTCGATCGAGCGGCGCATCACGTTGGAGCGCTCGTCCCGCCGCAGCAGCTCGTGCTCGACAACGAGCCCGCGGCGCGCCAACGCGCCGAGCCGCTCGCGCCAGTCGGCCTCGAGCGCCGCGTCGTGCAGAAAGCGCGCCGGATCGTCGCTCTGGCGCGCCACGGCGCTCGGCAGCATGCGCGCGAGCCGCGCGTCGATCCGGCTCTCGATCGGCGCGAGGATCGGCGTTCGGTGGTGCCACGCGTCAACTGCGCGGCGATGCTCGCCGGCGTCGAGCGTCGCGAGCAGCGGCAGCGAGCGCGTCGCCGACGGCAGCTCGTCGGCGTACATGCGCACGCGCTCGGCGGCGCGGTAGTGCTCGGCAAAGCGCTCGAAGCGGTCGAAGAGCGCGTGCACGTAGCGGCGCTCACGCGCCGACAGGTTTTGCCAGACGGCCGGCGCGTAGGCGGCGTAGAGCATGGTGGCGAGCGGCGTCTGGGCCAGCGAGCGCGTCGTGCCGTAGCGCAGCGTCTCGACGGCGTCGCTCGGCAGCGAGTCGACGGTGCGCTGCGGCGCAAAGATCCGCTCGTCGTCGAGCGCGACGCGCAGCGCGACGACATTGACGCGGCCGACGCGGTCGATGTCGTACTCGTCCGACAGCTCGAAGCGCGACGCCTCGCCGAGCGAGCGGTCGGCAAAGCACAGCTTGCTCGTCTGGTAGAGCGCCGCGAGCTGCATGGAGAGCGGCTCGGCGCGCACCCGATTGCCGCCGCCGGCCTCGGGATCGACGAGCAGCGCAACGATGCCGAGGTCGGTCAGACCAGAGTCGTCGAGGTTGCGCTGGCGAAACGCGGCGCGCATCTGCGCCGCGATGCGCTTGACAAAGCGCCCGAAGATAGCCGTGTAGGTGAACTGCGCGCGCACCGAGCCGTCGGCCAGATCGTGGCCGAGCGCGGCGAGCAGCGACGCCTCGTCGTCGGCGCCCCACGGCGCGCGAAACAGGCCGGCGTCGAGGCGGGACGCGACGCCAGCCGAGCGCAGGCGAGCGCGCGCCACCTCTTGCCGGCCGCGTCGACCCTCGGTGACCAGCACGCGCAAATCCTCGGCGAGCTGAGCGAGCTCGGCGTCGCGCGCCGCCGCGCGCCACTCGCAGTCGCCAAACTGCTCGGTGCCGACCTCGTACTCGGTCTGGTCGCGGCAGCAGCGCGCAAAGATGCGCACGTTGGCTGTGAACGGCGAGCGGTAGACGGCACCGGTCAGCGTGCCGTCGGCGTCGAGCGCCTGAAACTCGACGCGGTACAGACCGCCGAGCGAGACGCACGTGTCGCCGTCGGCCTCGACGCGCAGCGTGGCGCGCGTCTGGCCCGGCGCCAGGCGCTCGGTGCGCAGCACGCGCTCGCGCTGCGTCGAGTCGATCTCGTCGGTGCCCGGCGCGTAGCGCGGCTTGAACAGCCAACGCACCTCGAAGCGGCCGGTCCGGAGCGCCGCCGCCGCCGCCTCGATGCGCTCGTCGGTCGCCTCGCCGCGCCGCGCCAGCTTGAGCTCGTCGCGCAGCTCGAGTTGCGCGTCGAGCTGCAGCGCGCTCTGCGTGGCGCGCACGCGCCGCGCCACGGTGAGCGGCGCCGGTCGCGTCGGCAGCGCCAGGTGCTCGAGCGCATAGTCGATGCGGTTAATCTCGCGCCACGTCAGCCGGTCGGCGTAGCTGTACGAGAGCACGGCGCGCATCTCGTTGGCGCGCTCGTGCAGACCGGCGGCGTCGAAGCGCTCGAGCTCGCGCAGCACGAGCGCCGTCAGCTGCGGCGTCTGAGCGCGCGCCTTGTTGACGTCGAGCGGGTACGAGAGGTCGAGCGGGTCAAAGTCGGTAGCGGCTTCGTCGGCCGGGCCGTGCGATTCGGTCGCGTCGGGTGCCAGCGGCGCGTACAGCGCCAGCTGGGCGCGCGCCAGCTCGGCACGCTGCGCCAAGGCGCCTAGCGCCGCCTCGCGCGCGCGGCTCTCGGCCTCGGTGCCGCCGGCCGGAAACGCAGCGCGGATCGCCGACTCGCGCACCGCGCGCTGCGTCGCGAGCAGCTCGAGCCGGTCGATGCGCGGCCGGACGAGCACCTCGGGGTCGAGCGCGTCGAGCCGTTCGGCGAGCAGCTGTTGCAGCTCGACGCGAAGCGACTCGTCGTCGTCCTGCTCGGCGAGCGCCTTGGCGCGCTCGAGCGCCACCTCGTTGGTCACCAGTTGGCGGTAGGCGCGCACCACGTCGCGCTCGGCCGGCGGCCGGTAGCGCGGAATCGGCCGGCCGATCGTCTTGACGCGCTCGCGGTACGCGCGCTCGCGACCCTCGACCATGCGCCGCACCGCGTCGCGCAGCGCCTTGGCGACCGCGTCGCTGACGGCGCCGGGCTCGCGCGCGCGGATGTCGGCGAGCCAGCGCTCGAGCCACGCGGCGTACTCGGGCACGGCGTACAGGTGCAGCGCCTGGCGCAGGTAGCCGATCAGGACGGCGCGCTCGTCAGGCGCGCCCGGCGCGTCGGCGTCGGCGTCGGTGGCGCCGGCGCGCCGCACCGCGTCGTCGAGGCCAAACGCAAAGTTTCGGCCGGCCGCCTCGGCTTGCGCCGCGCGCAGGGCGGCGAGCGCCTCCTCGCCGTTGGCGCTCTCGTCGCGCATCAGCGAGTCGAGCACGAGCCGCAGGAAGCGGTAGAAGTAGTCCCGGAGCACCTCGAGCGTGAGCGGCATGTCCTCGTAGGTCGACGAGCGCAGCTGCTCGACATAGCGGTTGAAGACCGGCGCGGCGACGCGCTGCACGTACTGCGCCACAATGCCGTCGCGCACCGCGCCGTCGCCGTCGGCGACGTCGTAGCCGCGCGCCGTCGCCGACTCGTAGTCGGCGTAGATACGCAGCAGCGCGTCGCCGAGCAGGTTGCGCCAGCGCTCGTTGAGCGCACGCACCTCGCTCGCCGGCTTGAGCAGCTGCACCGAGTCGATCGGCGCGTACAGCACCAGCTGGCGGCGCAGCGCCTCGCGCTCTTGCGCGTCGCGCACCAGCGTGCCCGGCCCGATGGCGCGCTGGACCGAGCGGATGCGCGAGCGCTCGTCGCGCAGCGCGTCGCGTCGGCGCTCGAGCGCGTCGCGCATAGCGCTCAGCTGCTCGTAGCGCGGATTGGGCTCGCGGCCGGCTAGCCCGGCGACCTGGTACGGCTCGTCGAACAGCTCGTTGCCGAGACCGTCGATCGAGTCGAGGCCGAGAACGCGGCGCGCAAAGTCGTCGATCGACACAATGTGCGCCTCATCGAGCAGCGCGCCGGCCGGCGTGCGCGGGTCGACCGACACGCCGCTGCGCGCAAACGCCCCGGCGCGCCGCGCCGCCGCCGCCGCGCTATCGCGGTCCGCAATCAGCTCGTCGATGCGCGAAACCGACGCGTCGACGCGGCTCATGCTGACGCGCGCCGCCTCGCCACTGCCGCCGGCCGACGCGCCGGTCGCGAGAAACTCGCGCACGTTGTCGGCGTGGGCGTAGCGCGCCGCGACGTCGGGCGCGTGGTAGAACCGATCTTGCGCTTCGCGCGCCGCCTCGCCGACGCGCTCGGCCATGGCGGCACGAGCCGCCGCGCGCTCCTGGCGCGACGCGGCCTGCGCGGCGCGCTTCTTCTCCTCGGCGGCGGCTCGCGCCCGCTTCTCGAGCAGTCGGCGCGCCGGCAGCGCTGACTGCCGGTCGCGCTTGGTGCTGTTCTGCTTGCGCGCCATCGTTGGTCGCACGTTGTGCGCAGCTGGCTGCGAAAGCGCGCGTTTACTCTGGCGCGCGCTCGGCGCAGGTGGTGGTCGCTCGATGGCGAGCGATGAACTAGACCAGTCCGGTCGAACTGTCACGCGGACGCGGTTTGCGTGGCGGCAGACCGCGCCGCCGTGCGACGAGCGCGCACGCCAAAAATTCGCATGCCTCTCGGACTTTGTCCGGCGCCAAGGCGGCGTCGGATCGAGCGCCGAGCTCGAATTTTCCGACGGCACCTACACGTGCACGGTTGTCTTCAACGACTGGCGAATCCAGGTCAGGTGCAACATGAAGGAGGTCGCGGTAGATCTGGCTGCGAGCGGGCTGCACGCGCACCTCGAGAAGACAGAAAAATGAAAGAGGACGCAATCTCATTCCATTTGTCGCACCACCAACCATGACCGACGGAGACGCCACGCCCCTCGATTTGCGTGCACGGGCGTGTGCGCCACCACCGCAACGCCTGCCGCCAAACGTAGCGGTGTGAACACGGGCGTTGACGCAAATGATTTTCAGTTTCCGGCGCTCGACGCCGAACGATGAGCTCGGCCGATCTGGCCGAGCTGACGATCGACGCCGATGAGCTCGGTTGGGCGCTGCAGGCCGAACTGATTGCGCACACCGAACAGCCGGCAGCGTGCGGGCAGAAGCGCAGGCGCGGGCAGACCGACAAACCTACCAAGCTCTCGCGGGTCAAGTTTGTCGACAATCTTCCGCCGCGCGCGCTGCTCAAAGTCGGTGCCCGCTACGCGACGGTGGACGGTAGCGTGCGCATCTGGAGCGGATCGTGTTGGCACTGCGAGCACGGCAGGCAGCGTTACCGATGCAAGGAGTGCGGCGGTGCGTCGATCTGCGAGCACGGCAGGCCGCGTCACCGATGCAAGGAGTGCGGCGGCGCGTCGATCTGCGAGCACGGCAGGCAGCGTCACACATGCAAAGAGTGCGGCGGCGCGTCGATCTGCGAGCACGGCAGACTGCGTCACGTATGCAAGGAGTGCGGCGGCGTGTCGATCTGCGAGCACGGCAGGCGGCGTCACGCATGCAAGGAGTGCGGCGGCGCGTCGATCTGCGAGCACGGCAGGCAGCGTTACCAATGCAAGGCGTGCGGCGGCGCGTCGATCTGCGAGCACGGCAGGCAGCGTTACCAATGCAAGGAGTGCGGCGGCGCGTCGATCTGCGAGCACGGCAGACTGCGTCACGTATGCAAGGAGTGCGGCGGTGCGTCGATCTGCGAGCACGGCAAACGACGTGGGCGGTGCAAGGAGTGCGGCGGCGCGTCGATTTGCGAGCACGGCAGGCAGCGTCACCGATGCAAGGAGTGCGGCGGCGCGTCGATTTGCGAGCACGGCAGGCGGCGTCACGCATGCAAGGAGTGCGGCGGCGCGTCGATCTGCGAGCACGGCAAACGACGTGGGCGGTGCAAACATTGCTTACCGCTCTAACGTGCGCTTCAGCGCCTCTGTTCAGCATGCGGCGAGAAGCAGCTCTCGGGAGCACGCTCCCATTCGATCGCTCGTCTATGTGCCACGTGCGACAAGAGCAAGCCGTCGCGCATGGAGCACATTGTGTGGGCCAAGATTTTCGAGCGCCTGCCGTGGCCGTTGATCCGCGACGACAAGCTGATTGGCGACGAGCGGTGCGCGTTAGCGCGCACGCGGCCTGACGCGTGCTGGCTTCTGGAAGACCGCGTGCTGCACCTCGAGGTCGACGAGCATTCGCACGACGACCGCGAGATCGCGTGCGAGCTCAAGAAGCTCGACTCGGCCAACTGGGGCATCGCCGACGGCAAGTTTGCGCACCTGCCCACGTGGACCGTCCGGTTCAACCCGTCCGAGTACGACCGGCGCCGCGTCACGCTGACCGAGCGCTGCGACGCGCTTGTCGAGCACCTGCTCGATCTGCTGCGCGCGCCGCTCGACGGCTGGTGCACGCTGCGCACCAACGTCACGTTCATGTACTACCACAGCAAGGCCGGCCGGCACATCGAGGCGGCGCGCGCGGCCACCGAGTCGGTCGTCGTTCAGCGCATCGTCGAGTGAACCAGACGCGCCTACCGCTTGTGCAAACTCGCACAGACCGACCCCGCACTCCCTTCGGTCCAACCATGAGCGACGAGGTTGCGCACTTCTTCCCACCGACGCCAAACGACAAGCCGGCATTTGACGCACGCCGCAATCTGCTCGGTCCGCCAAAGGAGCCGCGCATCACTGATCAGGACGTGGCGCACATGCCGACGGCCGAGCTCACCGAGCGCGTGCTGCGCTGCCGCGATCTGCCGCACCGGATGTTTGGCGTGCTCGAGTTTGCGCAAGAGCTCTCGTTCGCCCACATCAACGCGCGCCGACGCGCGCTGATGAAACGCGTGCACCCGGACAAGAACACCGCACCCGGCGCCACCGAGGCGCTCAAGGCAGTTCACGACGCTCACGTGCTGCTCGCCGCCGAAATCAGAGTGGCGCAGAGTATGCGCACCGGTCTCGATTGACTCGCCCACTCACATTCGCGCGCGCGCGCGCCACCCAACCATGAGATCGCCGCGTCTCATTGCGTCCGTACTGATCGACATCTTTGTGCGCGGCGACCTCCGCGAGCTCGATGCGACCTCGCGCACGCTCCTCTCTCAGATCGGCATGCAGAGACCGGCAGAGCACACGACTGACCAGAACAAGTGGCTGCGTGCACTATGGGCGCACGCGCTACACCGCAAGCCGGCGCCGTCTCCGTTCGATTGTCACGTCGTCCCGCGCCGGCCGTACACGGCACCGACCCACATTGTGCGCCAGCTGATGGCCGAAATCCTTGCGCACCCAGCGTTTGCGGATGAGACCGCGCCCGTGCGCCAGATGGTGCACCGGATTGCGCTCGAGATCCCCAGCAAAGGCCAGGTCGCCATGTGCATCACGTACCGCGAGAGCCTGCGCGAGCTGTGGTGCTTGTACAATCACGTGCCCTTCGAGACGCCCGAGTGCTAGTGAATGAGAGTGCGCAGGAACAACCACGGTCGTTTCATTTCTTCACGAGAACCGGAGCGCCTTCGGTCGAATTGTAGAACCGTTCCTCGCGTCCGTCGGTGTGCCGGTAGACTTGATCCGGCAGTCCATTCGGTCGATAGAACTCGTGCTTCGTCCCGACGGCAGGCGGCTCGAGCGGAACATCACGGGTAAACTGCACACCTCGCCACTTTCGGTTTCCGCCGCAACAGAGCCGGACGCCATCGCCAACAACAATCACGTCTCCTCGCCACGGGCGCTGCAGGACGCGCTCCACGCGCCGCACGATCTCGTCGGCTCCCAAGTCGGTCGTAAGCACCTCCTCCAGAAGCTCGCGGGCGAGCTCGACCGGGTGTGCGTCAAAGCTGTCAGAGTCTGTCATGGCTGCTTTTGTGGCGAGTGTGTGATCGAGAATGCGATCGGCAACGGACAACACTCTCATTCACGAACGCCCTGCGCCCCGCCGCCCGCCTCGGGCGTGCGCATCTGGACGACGCGGCTCTTGGCGTACTCGGCCTCGACGTTGACGCCCGCGGCGCGCTCCTGCTGCAGCTGCGCGTCGATCCAGCACATGGTGCGCTGGAGGCCGTCCTTGAGCGTGATCGACGGCGCCCAGTCGAGCCGCTTGCGGATCAGCGTGTTGTCCGAGTTGCGGCCGCGCACGCCCTGCGGGCCCTTGACGTGGCGCAGCTCGAGCGTGCGGCCGGCGAGCTCGATAGCGAGGCGCGCCAGATCGTTCATCGACACGAGCTCGTCCGAGCCGATGTTGAGCGGCTCGGAGCAGTCGGAGCGCATCAGGCGCAACACGCCATCGACGCAGTCGTCGACAAAGCAGAACGAGCGTGTCTGCTCGCCGTCGCCCCAGACCTCAAACGTCTCGTCCGACGTCAGCGCCTTGCGGCAAAACGCCGCCGGCACCTTTTCGCGCCCGCCGCGCCACGTACCCTGCGGGCCGTAGATGTTGTGGAAGCGCCCGACGCGCACCTCAAAACCCTCAAAGTCTTTGCCGTACGCCAGCGCCACGCGCTCGCCCCAGCGCTTCTCAAAGCCGTAGTCGTCCTCGGGCTCGCCGGCGCCGGCGTACGACTCGCACAGCGAGATCGCCTGCGTGCTCTCTTGCATGCGCGCCGGGTAGACGCACGCCGACGACGCGTAGAAGTAGCGCTTGACGCCGGCCTGGCGCGCCGCCTCGATCAGCTGCGTGTCGATCAGCGCGTTGTTGTGCATCAGCGTCGCCGCGTTGCTCATGATGAAGCCCTGCGCTCCCGCCCGCGCACACCCCGCCCGCGCGTCAGAGTGCCCACACGCACACGCAAGCACCCGCACCATCCCGCCCATGTCGGCTGCCATGTTGAACACCCAATCGCAGCCGTCGACGGCGCGCCGGCAGACGTCCGGGTCGCGCAGGTCGCCGAGCACAAACTCGTTGAAAAATTCGTCGGTCGCAAAGTAGGTGTTCTCCGCCCAGTCGACACAGCGCACCCAGTGACCCTGCTCGACGAGCCGGCGCGCCAGGTGCGAGCCAATGAACCCACCGCCGCCGCCAATGCACACACGCAGTCTCTCGTCGCTCATCGCTTGCTCTCGAGCGTGTTTACTGCACCGAGCGCCGGCCGGGCTTGAAACGCTGCGGGGCGCGTCGACGCCGCTTGCCGCGCCCCAGAGCCGGCTCGGGCTCGGGTTCGTCGTCGTCGTCGTCGTCGTCGTCGTCGTCGTCGTCGACAGCGGCGCGCGGCCGAACCTCTGCGGCCCACGCAGGCATGTCCTTGCGCTCTACCGGTGGCGGACCGTCGATCGTCATTGCGGCCATGACGCGGCCGTCGGAGCGCACCATGTACAGCGTGTCGGCTTGCGCTGCGCGGTCATATGCCGCGGCCGAGGCGCGCTTCTCTTCGGTCTCGGTACGCACGCACCACTGGAGAGTCGGCCGGGCGCCCTTGGTGCGCACAGTGCGCTCGTAGAGGTCATCGAGCGCCGTCTCGACGTCAAAGTCGGCCGGCACACAGTCGTAGTGGCTCGTGAGCGCGCGTCCGGTTCCGTCGTAGGCGCGCATGACACCGATCTCGAGCGGCGGTCTGTTGCCCAGCAGATCGGTGTACTGACGCCACACATACTCGCGCGTGGCCGGCGGAGCGTTCTCAACGCGCGTCAGCACAATGCGCAGCGACTCGTAGTTTGGGTACGCCGGGCGCAGGCGCAGCGCGATGGTAAACGTCCACGGGCGCACGTCGTTCATCGGTGCGCGCGCACGTCTCAGTGGTGACACACCGCCTCGCGCCCAATTCACATTCTCGGATCCAATTCACATTCTCGCGCGCTCTCATTGTGCTCTACTGGCCGCGAACGCGCTGGTAGTCGAGTGGGCCGTGGACCGGCGGCGAGTAGGTGACCCAGATCTTGAGCAGATTTGACCCGGCGTTGTCGATGCGGTGCATCGCGCCGGCCGGAACGAAGACCGCCTGGCCAGGGCCGAGGGCGACCGTCGCGCCGTCAATCGTCACGACCGCCTGACCGTCGGCCACGTGCACCGACTGCGAGCTGTACAGGTGGCGTTCGTACGGCACGGCCAGCGAGACGCTCATGAGCGCCACCTGGTGGTGCGCGTCGGTGTACACGACGTTGCGATGCGCGCGGTTGGCGCGAGCCGCTTCGTCGAGGCTGAACGCCGAGGCGCGGCGCACCGGCGCTCGCTCGAGCGCGTTGAAGTCGTTTTGCGACATGTGCGCGCAGAGTGGTCGAATGGGGGCGAATAGGCACGCACGCGCGCGCGCAATGAGAGTGCGCCGACTCGACGAGCGTGCGCACCAACGATGTACGACGAGCTGGCCGGCGAGCGGTGGTACGTGCGCGGCTCGGTGCGTGCCGTGCGGCGCGTGCGGCGCATGAACTCTGCGCAGAGGGTGTGCTCGGTGTGCGCCCTGCTGGCGCTCGTGGCGCTCGGCTACACCGCAGCGTCCTACTTGTTTGGCGTCGGCGGCGGCGTCGACGAGAGCGCGCTGCGCGCCAGCGCGCTGTACGGCACGCTGCCCGAGCACACGGCGGCGTTCCGGTGGCTCGACAATCAGAGTGATGCGCTGGTGGCGCAGCACGTGCTCGACGCGCGCGCCCGCGTGCACCACGCCGTCGACCTGGTGCTCGTCGCCGACGGCGTGCGCGAGACGCCGTCCGACGCCATCGAGTGCGCCGATCTGTTTGCGACCGACGACGACAGAACCGCGGCGCTCCAGTCGTTGTTCTACCACGCGGCGCGCTATCTGCGCGCCAACGCCGACGAGCGGTGCGTCTGCGCGCCGCAGTTTGGCCACCGCGTGCGCTACGCCGCGCTGCGCAGCAAGCACGACCGCGAGCTGGCGCGCATGGTACGCGAGACGCGCGGCGACGGCGCGCTCGAGATGCTCGACGCCGACAACGCCGTCTACCACATGCTCAACCCGACCGACTCGGTCGCCGACGCCTACGACGCGCTCGACGCCAACGCGCTGGCGCACCTCACGGTGACGCGCGAGTCGCAGCCGACGCGCTACAACGACGCGGCGCGCGGCAACCACACGTTTGCCGTCGTGCGCCGCGACGCGCTCCGCGTCGAGCTGATGGACCGCCAGTGCCACACGCAAGTCGTCCAGCTCAAGGGTCCGCTCGCGCACTGCATGCAGCGCTGTCTCGACCAGCTGCGCGGCATCAGTGTGCGCGAGCGCGCCGAGCGCCAGCGCGCGCACGGCGTTGCGCTCAACGACGCACTGCTGGCCGACGCGCCCGAGCGCGACGCGCCCCAGACCCGCACACCCGAGTCCAGTCCGCCCGAGACGCGCGCGCCGCAACCCGTTCCCGCGCCGCGCAGGTATGAGTTGTAGTGAATCGATGCTCCTGCTTGTGGTGCTGGTGTGGACACGCGTGCTGACGTGCGACGAGCGCGCGCGTCTGCTGGCCGCGTGGCGCCGCGGGCGACGGAAGCGGCGCGAGCGGCAGCGTTTGCCGCGCGCACGCCTCTGAGCGCTAAACGCCGAGTTTTGCGCGCGGTCTGTGCAAACATGAGCGAGCTTGCGGTCGATCCGACCAATTGGCGCGCGGCGCTCTCCCAGGTGGCAGAGTTGAGCGCGCCGGTCGTCTACGGCGACGTCGGCATCGAGAACCAGCTGCGCGACATTGGCGCGTCGGCCGTTCTCAATGACATTGGCATTTTGGCGCAAATCGACGCGTCCGAGCTCGGCGTGCGCGGCACCACGCGCCGCGAGCGCCTCTCGGTCGCTCTGAGCGATCTGCTGCCGACGCTGGCGCGCATCGACCGCTCGCTATTTGTCAAGGCGGACGAGTGCGCGCGCTACACGCTGGCGCTCACCGACCGGCGCGCCGCGCCGCAAGCCAGCGCGGCTGGCGTGCTGAGCGTGCGCCGCGTGCGCGGCGAGATGCGCTCTCAGGACCGGATCGTCGAAACGACCGGCGTCGAAGCTCAGCTGGTGCAAGTGACGCTCGACCCGGCCGACGCGACGCGCAACGTGCTGCGCTACGTCACGGCGCGTCTCGTCGCCGCCAACGACGACGAGCGCGTCCAGAAGCTCTCGATCGCCGCCGACCCGGGCAAATTTGCGCGCGGCCAGTTTGCCGACATCGAGGCGGGCGACGCCTACTACGCGCTCGTCGCACAGCTGTACGAGTGGCTCGTCGGCCCGCCCAGCCGACTGATCGACCGCGACGACATTGTCGGCGCGCGCGCGGGCGTCGACGTCCAGACGGCCGATCGGCTGGCGACCGAGCGCCGGCGCGGCCAGCTGATTGCCGACCTGGTGCGCAACAGCGTGTCGAGCGACCAGCGCGTGCTCAACGCCTACGTCGCGCTGCTCGAGAACTGGCTCTTCGAGTCGCGCGCCGTGCTGCGCGACGTCGACCCGCGCAACGCGCCCGACGCCAATGCCGATGTGCTGCGCGCCGATCCGCGCGACCTGCTCGCCGATTACCGCGCGCGCATGATCACCGACGCGACGCGCGACTACACGCTGCCGCAGTTTGGCTGGCCGGAGCAGCCGGCCAACTTGCGGCGCGCGGCGCGCGCGTGGTCGGCGCGTTTCTTCGACGCGTTCTACGCGCCGTGCGCGCTCGACTATCTGGCGCGCGGCGCGCGCGAGTGGCAAGAGTCGGAGCGCGCGCAGGAAGAGCTCGACGCGGACACGTGGGCGCTGTACGGCGGCGAGTGGTCGCCGGACGACGACGCGATCGGGCTTGACGCGGACGAGGACGGGTTTGACGAGGACACGGACGAGCTCGACGAGAACACGGGCGCCAACCGTGCGTTCCGCACCGTACTCGGTCTGGCCAGCGGCGCGGCGCCCGACGATCCGATCACGGTGCGCATTGTGGTGCGCCAAAAGACGGCGCGCCACCCGCTCTACGGCCGAGGCGGTCCGTTGGCCTACGCGGCACTCGTGCCCGGCACGGGCTTTGGCGAGCCGCTCGTGCTGCGCGCGTCGCGTACCTACCGGCTCACGATCGACGGCCGGCCCAACCACCCGCTCGTCATCGGCACCGACCCGACCGGCGGTCCGGCGGCGCTCGCCACCGCCCTGCTGCCGCGTCCGGCCGCGCGCGGCGTCGTGAGCGGCGAGCTGGTCTTCAGCGCGCGCCAGCTCGAGCGCGCCGCGCGCGGCCGTCCGCTCTACGTCACGTGCGCCAACCACCCGCACATGGGCTTCCGCCTGGCGATCGACACCGCCGCCTAGCGCTCTTCAGTAAACCGACGGCGGCGGCGCCAGACTGCCGACAAACTGCTGCATCGCGTAGACCAGGCGCGGATTGGTGCGGCCGTAGTTTTGCTCGAGCATGAGCAGCGCGTCGCTCACAATCGCGTCGCCCGGGTCAACGCGTCGCGCCGCAACGAGCGCGCACAGCATTGCGCGCCGATTGTGCAGCACGCCAAAGCGCGCCAGCACGCCGATGCGAAACCGGTCGAGCCGGCGGTCGAGAAGCAGCGCCGCCGCGCACTCGTTGGTGTGCACCCGGTCTGGCACGGCGGTCAGACCGTCGGCGCCCGTGACTAGCGCCGGCACGCCAAACCAGCCGATCGAGTCGGGGTAGCAGCGCACCAGATCGACCAGCTCGGCTCTGCGGTTGGCGTGCACGAGTTTGCAAAATGCTTGGTAGAGCCGACTTGCGGTGTGTGCTCGCGCGTATCGGCCTTGTGCGTCGGCCACCGCGCAGACGAGCGAGCTCGCGCTCGCAAACGGCGAAAACAAGAGCCAGAACGGCCGTGCGTTGCCTGTCGTCGGCTCGGCGTAGACGCGCTTCGCTGGCCGCGGCGACGCGGGCTGCGACACGACCGGCGATTGGTAGCCGTCCAGCACTGGCGTCGCGTCGCCCGCCAGCACGCCGCTGAACATTGGAAAGTCGGCCGCGGTGATGCGCACCGGCGTCGACGGACCGCTGCTCGTCGACGGCCCGCTGCTCATCGACGGTGGCGCCAATCGGTGCTGTACGGTCCGGCGAATACGAATCACACGTCACTTTTTCCATTCTCATTGACCGCTGATCGGCGCTCGGACGCCCATCCAGCAGCGCGACTCGACGGCGCGCATCACTCGACCACAGAGTGCGGTCGATGAGCGAGTGCGCAAACTGCAAGCGCATTTCGGCGCCGATGGCGGTCTGCCCGTGCTGCGCGCGTCAGTTTTGCGCCACGTGCGCGCATGCCGACTGGCGCCGGTGCCCGTGCTGCGAGCGCGACGTGTGCGGCGACGAGGTGGTCTACTGCGAGAGCGAGCGCAGCGTCTGCTTTCACATGTGCTGCGTCGAGTGCGCGCACAACGCACTCGGTCGTGTGCGTCGGTGCGCGACGCGCAACTGCGGTCGCTACACGTGCACCACGTGTGCGCACACGTGCACCCAGTGTGTCGCCATCCACTGCGACCAGTGCGCCAACGACAACCACGGCGCGCGCTGCGTGCAGTGCGACGCGCCGGCGTGCGGCGTGCACAGCGGCGCGACAAACACACTTTGCGACGCGTGTCAGAATCGCGTCTGGGCGCCGTTTGTCGGTCCATGAAACTCCGCCGCGCGCAGTCGGTCAATGAAACGCCGTGTGCGGTCGACCAATGAAACGCCGCCGCGCGCAGTCGACCAATGAAACGCCGCGCTCGTATTCCCGGAATGTGAGCGCGCGTGTGCGCGACGCACATCCCCGCAACCGAATTACGCCAATAGATGAGTTGTGATTTCCAACGCCACGCCGCCGAGGTGCGCGCCTGGGTGCGACGTGCGCGCAAGATGCCCGTCGGCGTCGCACTGCCGGCCGAGCTAGAGCGGCGCTACATGCACCGCGGGCTGGCCGCGAATGCAAGCGACGACGAGCGCGCCGAATTCGCTCGGCTGGCAACCGAATTCCGCACCAATCTCCCCAACGCACCGGCCGACGGCTCGGTGTTCGCACCGTGCCGCTGGACCGACGCGCACCCTCAACCGTGCCTCTGTCCGTTCCTCTGGTTCGCCTACCGATGCGCCGCAACGCCGTCGACGTGCGAGCGCGCACGCGGCCTCGAAGTGCTCGCCGACGCCGTCTCGGCACATTGAAGACTCGTCTCGATTCACCGACGTCGCTTGCCGCGCTGGGGGCGCGCCGCGGAGCGTCGAGCGCGCGCGTAGGCGCCGTCGCACCAACGGTCGACGTAGGCGAGCACTTGGCGCACAAAGACGCTGACCGCCATCACGTTGTCGAGTCGGAAAAACTCTTCGAGCTCGTCGCCGGTCACCGGGTTGAGCCGATTGGCGATGCGCTCGCAGCGCAGCGTCTCGTGCACGATGCGCTCGGCAAACACGTTGCAGCGCGTGCGGTGTGCAAACAGCAGGATGACGCTGCGACCCTCGTCGGGCGACAGCTCGCGCTCCCACTCGCCGAGCCGCTCTTCGGGCGTGCGCGCCGTCCGGCCGAGCTTGAGCACGTCGGGCGCGTCCGACAACTCGTGGAAGCAGTACACATAGCCCGGCTCGTCGTCCTGCTCGCCGCGCGCAATGTCGCGCACCTCGCGCTGGAACGCGCGCAGCACGCGCCGCGCCACCTGCTCGTCCGGCTCGCGACCAAACGCCACGCGGTACATCGTCACCGGGTCGAGCAGGCGCGGCAGGCGCGGTCCGCCGCCCACAAACCGCGCGTCGCGCGACTGCCGCAGCACCGCGACCGCGCGCTCCGCCTTGGCGTCGCGGATCGGCTCGGGTCGGCACACCGTGCCGTCGTCCACGCTCATCCCTGTCCGCTCGCCGCCGCCAGAACACGCGTCAATCTACCCACATGAGGCTGGTCGCACGACTCCGAATCTGTGCGCAATTCTCGCGCTCGCCTGTGCAGCGTCAAACTACGCAGTCGGCGAACCGAGTTTGGCCGGGCGTTTTTGCCGCGCAGTTCCGCGATAGTTTGCGTGTAAGACTGTTTCTTCGACCCAGGGTATGTCAAGTACACCGACGACTGCCGAGCCCTCCGCGGTTCGACTACCTCCCACTCTGCAACCCAGCCCAACCCAACAACATGTTTCTTGTCGCGCTAGCCATTGTGCTGCTCTCGTCTGCGACGATTGTCCGCGCCGGCGGCTACGACAACTCTGATTCCGAGAGCAGCCGCAGCCGTGGCCGTGGCCGCGGCCGCGGCCGCGGCCCGAAGCGCCGCTGCGGCGAGCACGACGTGTGCGAAGAGACGCCGCTGATCACGCCGCACGAGCTCGCCAACATGCTCGGCGGCGACGACGCGCCTGTCGTGCTCGACGTCTACTGGGGCGACAAGACGGCGTCTGGCCCGAACCCGATGTTCCCGGACGCCAAGTGCACGAGCAAGACCGCGAGCACCGGCGCCAACCGCGTGTCGTACGTCGAGGCGCACGTCCAGGGCGCGTACCCGATCGACTGGCGCTGCGACCTGTCGACCGCCAACTTTCTCTACGACATGCCCGTCAAGGATCAGTTTGAGAAGCTGGTCGACGAGCTCGACATCGAGGATCTCGACGCACCGCTCGTCTTCTACGACCGCAACCCGGGCGCCAACCGTTTTGCCATCCGCGGCGCGTTTGTGTTCGAGTACTACGGCTACAACAACATCATGATCGTCGACGGCGGTCTCGAGAAGATTCTGGCCGACGACGTCGGCATCACGATCGCCAGCGGCGCCGGCCCGGCGGTGCCCGACCCGGGCGCCACTGGCAGCGACGCGCGCGTGCGCGAGCGCCACGAGCTGCTCACCGACGCCGAGTTCATCGCCGAGAACCTGGACACCGAGTTTGTCCAGCTGATCGACGCGCGCCCGATCCACCACTACGTCGGCTTCAACTATCCGGCGATGGGTGCCAAGGACAGCATGGGCATGCCGCTGCCCGACTACGCGCAGACTTCGGGTGGCGCGATCCACACCGGCATCCCGAACGTGCGCAACGGTCACATCCCGGGTTGCTACAACCGCGCCTGGGCCGACAACTACGACTGGTGGACGATCGACGCCAACGACGTGGCCGGCGCTTCCGGCGCCGGCTTCACGGCCGGCGAACAGCTGCAGTTCGTGACCGTCAAGTCGGCCACCGAGCTCGCGTCGTTCTACTCCAAGTTCCTCGACACCCAGAAGACGGTCGTCACGATCTGCAACGAGGGCATCCACGCCGCGCTCGACCGCTTCATGCTCGAGAAGGTTCTGTGCCGCGGCGCGCTTGTCTACGAGGGCTCGCACACCGAGTGGACCGCGCTGCCGTTTGACGCCTCGGAGGCCGCTCGCTCGACGGCGGTCGTCACCGGCTGCGAATACGGCGGATCCGAGTGCCCGACGCAGCGCTCGCTCGCCTCGCTGTCGGAGCGCTCGGACTACAACCCGTAGAGCCTACCACTGAAATTTACTTAGCATTCACTCAATCAAGACGTGCCAGAGCTCCGCGGTCGGCGGCCTTGCGCTTGCCGGTCACAGGCACGCACCCATCCGCCGCCAAGCCCTTGACGCGCCTCACACTGCCGATGACGCCCTGCGCCGCGTTCACCACGTCAACGATCCGACCCCACTCGCGCCGATCAAAGCACCGCCGCGCAATCTCGGCGATCACGTAGGCCGGCAGCACGTCCCACCAAATCAACGCCATCTCGGACGCCAGCCGCTTGTGCTGCTTAACCCGGAGGCCTTTGATCAGAAAGTACAGCTCTCTGCCCTGGTGCTCCTTGACCAGCGCCCTGCGGAAGCGCTCCACCCCACCCTCGATTGAGCAGGGTCGAACAGTAGTGCACCCAGAGCACACACAACACTTGAAGCGAAAGTCGCTTCCGTACACGACATCCACGTCCTCGGCAGTCACTTCCAGCATGCTCCTGCACTTGCAGCACACCACCTTGCACGGCGGAATGCCGCTCGTGCTCGGAGGCTCCTCCGGCAGATCGGCTAGCTTGATGACCTTCATCGCTGGCCGAGCATGCCGTCGTCGGCCCGAAAAACCAAACAGCGCTCGAATCCAGAGGGGTAAATCGAAAATACGACTTTCGCGAATCCGCAATGAGAATGAGAATGAGAGTCGGGCCAAATCCACTCAACTCTCATTCTCATTCTCATTGCGGATTTCATTTCGGCTCTAGCTCAGCGCTCGCTTGCCCGATTCGGGCGCTGATTTTTTGTAAATTTTTTGGCGGCCTCCTCGACCCGCTCGTCGCATCAGAACTCGAATCGGAGGGTACCTAATTTTGGCAATTTCGACCTTCTCCGGATTCTCCACACCCCTCGGCCGGCCGGCGGCCGACGTTCGAAAAATAAACTCGAAATCGATCTCGCTGCAAATCGATCGTGAGCCACGAGACCGTCGAGCTCGGCCCATATCTGCTTTCAAATCTCAATTTGGACCAGCCAACGGCGAGACCGAGCCCATCCGAATCCGCAATGAGAATGAGAATGAGAGTTGAGCAGTTTTGGGCCAACTCTCATTCTCATTCTCATTGCGGATTTCATTTCGGCTCTAACTCGGAGTTGGTCGGCCCGATTCGGGCGCTGATTTTTTGTAAATTTTTTGGCGGCCTCCTCGACCCGCTCGTCGCATCAGAACCCGAATCGGAGGGTACCTAATTTTTGGCAATTTCGACCTTTCCCGGATTCTCCACG
>Ga0180431_10000889_pt1 | contig 42151 bp, 48 predicted proteins | sample SS_ome_11_FD_132459 | JGI IMG/M metagenome (GOLD analysis project Ga0180431, IMG submission 132459) | Hypersaline lake sediment archaeal communities from the Salton Sea, California, USA - SS_1_MS_1 metaG | ecosystem: Environmental > Aquatic > Non-marine Saline and Alkaline > Hypersaline >... | reverse complement strand
TCATCGTATACCAGCATCTTCTTGCTGCCCACGACCGTCGTCTTCCTGATCTTATTCGGGTTCAACCACGACACCTGTATATTGGTGAGAATCGAATCGGGGTATTGAAGGGTAATGAATGCCACATCGTTGATATCCGGACGAATATACGAATGACCCACCGCCGAAGCTGATAGCGGCCTCGAGTCCAGGATATAGTTCATGATCGATATGTCGTGTGGAGCAAGATCCCAAACGACGTTTATATCCTCCTGGAAAACGCCCAGGTTCACCCTCGATGATGAAACGTAATAAATATCACCCAACTCTCCCGAGCTCACCACGTCCTTTATCTTGTTGACCGCCGCCGTATAGACAAAAGTGTGTCCGACCAGCAGAACCCTCTTCCTTTCAGCGGCGATGCGCATGAGTTCCTCTCCCTCATTCGCGGATTGCGCTAAGGGCTTCTCGACGAAAACATGCTTGCCAGCTTCAAGGGCTTCCTTCGCGATAGGGTAATGCGCGGAAACAGGGGTTGCCACCACTATAGCATCTATATCGCTGTCCTCTGTCACATCCTGGAATTTTGTTGTCGTTTTGATCGATGGATACAGCTTCTTCATATGCTCCAGCCTGTCCGAAGAAAGATCGGAACACGTTTTAACACAAGAATCCTCGATGCCCATGAAATTTCTGATAAGGTTGGGACCCCAATATCCGCAGCCGATTACTCCGATTGTCAGCAAAACTCCTCCATCCTCTAGTAGCCGCCTGTTCCGGCGAGCATGACGGGTACTGTCTTGAAAATTATTTTGATATCGAGGAGCACGGACCACTGCTCTATGTAGTAGAGATCCAGCATAACCATTTCGTGAAATGGTACGCTACTCCTCCCGCTAACCTGCCAAAGGCCCGTCAGGCCCGGTTTCACCGTCAGCCTCTGCTTATGCCACTCGTCGTAGCATTCATACTCGTACAGAAGGGGAGGCCTGGGCCCTACCACAGTCATCTCGCCCCTGAGGACGTTTATCAACTGGGGCAGTTCGTCCAGGCTGGTCTTCCGCAGGAAGCTGCCGACGGCCGTTACCCGCGGGTCGTTCTTTATCTTATAAGCAGATAAAGCGCTCCCGTCAAGAGTTGATTGGGATGTCTTGCCCAATATGAAGTTCTTGGTGAATTCACGATGGAGGGTATCATCGCTGTCGGATTTCATCGTACGGAATTTATAAAGAACAAAGGTCCTCCCGTTTTCCCCGACACGTTCCTGAGTGAAAAAGATCGAACCTCTGGATGTGATCTTGATGAACGCGGCAATCGCAATATAGAAGGGAAATCCGATAATCAAAATTACCGACGATATAGAGACATCCATGAAACGCTTTAAGAAACGCTCCCACACACTCCTACACCTGATCTTAGGGTCACCCGCTTCTAAAGCCGTTCCCTTCGAATACTGCGATTTTGCTTCGTTTCCCAGGGCTAAAGAGTTCTTTCTCATCGTTGCTTTTTCCTGCCTCTAGGATCTAATCTTATGCTCCTTTAACTGTTCCCTATAGCCCCCTCCTTGTTTCCGGTTAATTCATGAAGAATCGACTCTGCGCAGCACCTCGCAAACGCGGTCGACGTCCTCCTTATTCAATTCGGGAAACATGGGAAGCGAGATGGCATCCCGCATCATTTTTTCCGCTACGGGATAGCTCCCGTCACCCGCTCCAAGGCTCGAAAAGGCAGGCTGTAGATGTACGGGGATCGGATAATGCTCTCCCCAGCCGATCCCTTCATCTGAGAGCGCCTTTCCCACAGCCTCCTTGTCGGGGCAACCCAGGGGAAAGAGATGATAAACGTGCCGCCGCTCGGGTTTCTCGACCGGCAGACGGTATCCCGTTCCCTCGAGGTTTCTCAAGTACCTATCAGCAAGCTTTCTGCGCTTATCGTTCCAATCGTCCAGATGTCTCAGCTTCACCCGCAGGATCGCAGCCTGCAGTGAATCGAGGCGGTAATTGTATCCTATCTCAGCGTGCTCGTTCTTGTTGTACTGAGCATGGTGCCTGAGCGCCTTGGCTCTTTTCAGAAGTTCACCATCGCTCGTAACAACCGCTCCGCCCTCTCCGAACGCTCCTAGATTCTTACTCGGGTAAAAGGAGAATGCCGCCGCATGCCCCAACGAACCGGACCTTTTACCCTTGTAACCGGCGCCGTGCGCCTGGCATGCGTCCTCTATCACCAGTAAATCGTTCTTCTCGGCTATCTCAAGTATGGGGTCCATGTCACAGCATTGGCCGAACAGATGAACCGCAATAATCGCCTTTGTATTAGCCGTCACCGCCTCTTTGATCCTCTCTGGATCTATAAGAGCGGTGTCTTCCATGACATCGACGAGCACCGGCTTCGCCCCTGTCATGGCTATTGCTTCCACCGTGGCTATGAATGTGTTGGGGACGGTTATAACTTCGTCCCCGGGCCCTATCCCGAATCCGAGCAGCGTAGAGTGCAGTGCCGAGGTTCCGGAGCTTACACCCACACAGTGCTCCGCTCCGCAGTATCGCGCGAAATCCTCCTCGAATCTCTCGAGCTCCGCTCCGAGAACAAACGCCGAATTGTCTATTACACGGGCTACGGCCTCGTCTATTTCCGATCTTATGCTTCTAGTGCTCTCTTCAAGGTTAAAGAAGGGAATTTTGCTCATATTTCTTTACCCCTTAAGGTTACCCCTAACCCAAGTCTTTTTATTATAGCACTTCTAATAAATTAATTCTACCCAATATTTTCAAATATAGTTATCATTACCTGTCTATCCGGCAAACCGCTGCTTCCATGGCGGTTTCCTATAAGTCGTTCTTTTTAAAGTAATAGGGACGGATTCACGAACACTTTTGATGGATCGTCTGGAATGAAGGTTCTCTTGGCGACGGAAAATTTCACGGAGCGACCCAACGAGGGGCTGCTCGTATTTGCCCTGCATCTATCGCGGTTTCTCGATCGCGAATGCGAACTCACCGTTGTTTATAACACCGGCGAGGTCGAATCCACCGTGAAGGCGCTGAAGCTTCTTTCTAAGAGAATGATCCTTACACACGGCCTCTTGAAGCTGTTGAAAAATGATGATTTCGATGCCGTTATCTATCTGCCGGCCTCCGGGCTAACGGCATTCGGACTGGCGCGATGCAGCATACTGAAGACGCTGTCGGGATGCCCTATGATACTCATCACCCTTCAAGAGAGAATCGTAGGATCATTTCACCGTTTCATCTCCCTCTCGTCGAAACCGGATCTCGTTCTTACACCGGTGGCGAATCTTCGAAGCGACCTGAAAGATATAGGACTAAGGACAGGTTTCCTGATGCCCGGTTACGACGGCGGCCTGTTCAGGTCTGTGGACCGGGAGGAAAAGAGCAAGCTCAGGGAGAAATATGATCTTCCACGCGATAAATTCATAATCCTTCACGTAGGACATATAAAGGAGAGCCGTAATCTACAGGTATTTCTGCGTTACAGGGATTGGGGCGCCGATATACAGCCCGTCGTAAAGGGGGGCGATGTCGATCCCGCCTGGCGGGACCGTCTCAGGATGGCGGGTGTCATAGTCATCGACGAGTATATCGAGAACGTTCAGGAGCTTTATCAGGCATCCGATTGTTATCTATTTCCTGTATTCCTGCCTACCGGCGCGCTGGATTTTCCACTATCGGTCATCGAGGCCGCTGCGTGCAACTTGCCCGTACTGACCACTCCATTCGGTGTCCTTCCGCAAATAATCACTGAAGGGGATGGAATCTGTTACTTTGAAAATCCCGCCGAGGTTCCTGTCAAGCTATCACGGATCAGGGAAATCACCTCCTCGACATCCAAAAAGGTGGAGGGTTTTCAATGGAATTCGGTTTTTTCGAAGTACCTCATGCCGCACCTGCTTAAAACCGGATCTATACCGAATCGGGGGCGATCGTAATGCACAGGGTGTTTCGACCACATATCGGTACTAAACCGGGGCTTCTCGTCATCAGCGGCCTTGATGGAGCCGGGAAATCCACCCAAGCGGAGCTTCTTTCCGCACGTCTCGCCGAGGAGGGACGCCGTGTCAGGGTCATCTGGAACAGATGGGAGCCCTATATCAGCGCGCCGCTGATAAGAGTAGCCAGGCGGAGGATCAGCCGCGTCAGGAACGCCCAAACCGAGGACTACACAAATTTCACCGAGGCCAAGCGGCGCCGGATGAGAAACCCGATCCTTAGAATCCTCTGGCAGTTGATGGTATGGGGCGAGTATTCCCTCCAGGTGAACTTCAGGATGGCAAAAAACAGGGATTCTTCGGCAGGCACGGTCTGCGACAGGTACATATACGATACGTTGGTCGATGTCGCCGTGAACTTCGATATCCCCAGAGGCGGGATTTCACGGCTGCTCGGACACCCGATTCTGTCATTCTTCCCCAGACCGGCAGCCGTTATCTTCATAGACATAGATCCCCGACTGGGAGCCTTGAGAAAGAACGACGGGACACCCGCTGAGTACCTCGCGGATAGAAGGGAACACTATCAAGACATAGCAAGTATGATGGGTGCTCCCATCATAGACGGCGGCGGTACGATTGATGAGATCTCGAAGAAGATATGGGAGTTGACCGGTCAGTGGAGAGATTCGATCCCGGTCACCGGGATCAGGCCCCCGAAGACGGGAGGAGATCCTTGAGCCGAATAGTGATCATAGGAATAGACGGATTCGACTGGCCACTTACGCAATCCCTAATGCCCGAAATGCCGACCGTGTCGGGATTATCCCGCGATGGATACGCGGGTGAGATGACTTCCATATTCCCTCCCGACAGCATCCCCTCCTGGATCAGCATCTTCACCGGCATGGATCCGAGCGAGCACGGGGTGCTCGAGACGATCGATTACTTCAAGAGTGATGTCAAAGATTTCGCTCTTGAAACAGGCGCGTTCGAGGGAAAGACCTTCTGGGATGCGGCGGGAAGGATGGGTAAGAAAGTAATCGTGGTGAATCCGCTTTTGGCTTACCCTCCATGGGAGGTCAACGGCATCATGGCTTCCGGGCCGGTTTTCATCTCCGGCAGATCGATGATGAACACAGGGGGCATACCCACGGATCGGGATGTACCTCCGTTGGGTGGTATCGTGGACTTTCCGGACAAGGGGGAGCTTCCCTCCTTCGCCGAAAAAACGAAATTCGAGACGTCCAGGATAGTCGGCTTCACGGCTGATCTGATGAGATCCAATCCCTGGGATCTGGTATTCGTTTCTCTACTGACGATGGATCGAATCTTCCATTTTTTCTGGCGCTACTTTGACGAACGTGACCCTACATATCCCGGCGAGAACGAACTCATGAACGTTATACCGTCTTTCCACACGTTCCTCGACGGTTGCATAGCCGAACTTGCGGGAGCCGCGGGCGACGACTCGATCATCATGGTTGTGAGCGACCATGGACATGCGATGCGTCCAACGAATCTATTCAACCTCAATCAGCTGCTCCTCGACAACGGCCTCCTCGAAAGCCGCGTCGGCGGCTCAAAGCTCCTGAGCCCCCGATATCATTTAGAGCGCGCCAAGAACCTTGCCCTGGAAACCCTCCACCGTCTTGACATGGAGGACCTTGCCTACAGGGTGGCGCATCTGCTTCCCTGGACCAGGAAGCTGAAGAAGGGGGACTTTCTTACGGAACCATCGAAAAACATCGCCACTGCTTCCCAGTTCGGAGGGACCAATCCGTTCGGCGGGATAGATATAAACAGGGAACGTTGCAGGGTCTCTGAAATGGACTACGAAGGATTGAGGGACAGGTTGATCAACCTGCTTCTAGAAACAAAGAGCGATGACGGTGAGCCATACTTCCTATGGGCCAGAAGAAGGGAAGAGATCTACAACGGGCCCTTCATAGACAAATTCCCAGACGTCCTTTACGAAATGAACTACAAATACGGGACTAACTGGTCACTTCACCTGCCGCTGGTTACGGTCAATCCCCGCCACAAGAAGATTTCCGGGGGGCACAGAAAGAACAGCGTTCTTATCACTGGCCCCTTGAACGGCTGGGAGTTGAGAAAAGAAGCCGTATCCCCGCTCAACATCAAGAGAACCGTTCTGGAAGTGCTGAGCGACGGCAGATACGATGCTCCGGACATAGACCGGTGTGGGGATTCGGCGGGGCTTCCGTTCCTCGTAAAAACTTGAATGAGTACTCGCGACGGCTGACGAACAGCGGTAGAGCCCGAGAAGGATTGACTTTTTACAGCTAGGCCCTTAAAGTGGACCGGAAAATATATCCGCGGTGAATCATCCAATCTTACGGAGGACCGGAGTATGATAGACGGCGTTAAAATCAAGAAGCTCAGGATAATACCGGATGAACGGGGACGTCTCATGGAAATGGTCAGGTCCGATGACGAGGACTTTACAAGGTTCGGACAGGTCTACATGACTACCGCATACCCGGGTGTAGTGAAAGGATGGCACTATCATAAGAAACAGTACGATCAGATGGTAGTTATCGCGGGGATGATGAAGATAGTTCTTTTCGACAACAGGGGGAAATCAAAAACAGCCGGAGAGCTTTTAGAGGTATTCGCCGGCCTGCATAATCCTGTCAGGCTAACAATACCTCCGGGTGTATGTCACGGCTTTAAAAACATAGGCACACAAGAATCGATCGTAATCAACACCGTTTCCGAACCTTACAACTACGACAATCCGGACGAGCACAGGATAGATCCGCACGATAACGATATACCCTACGACTGGAACAGGAAGGATGGCTAGACGCCGAGGAGTGCTGCGTTGGACCGAGTCTACGTAACAGGAACCAAGGGGATGCTGGGTAGAGCGCTCGTGCCTTTGTTGCGCGAGCGTTACAAGGTATTTCCGGAAGATCTGGAAGAACGGGACATCAGGGACCCGTCGCTCATGGACAGCGAGATATGCGGTTGCGAACCACGGTTCGTTATCCATCTAGCCGCCATGACCGACGTCGACGGCTGCGAGCTGGATCCGGACGAGGCATACCGCACAAACGCGTTAGGCACGAGAAACGTGGCGCTCGCGTGCAGGCGATGTGACGCCGTGATGGTTTATATAAACACTGGAAGCGTGTATAACGGCACAAAGCAATCACCATACACTGAATACGATGAGCCGGACCCGATAAGCGTGTACGGCCGATCGAAACTCTTCGGAGAAATCGAAGTCCGTTCCCTGCTATCGAAGTTCTACATCTTCTACACATGCTGGATGTTCGGTGGTGGGAGCGTTGACAGTAAATTCGTCTCGAAGATCATCAAGCTCGCAGGTGAGAAGGACAGTCTCCGGATCGTGAACGATAAATTCGGCTCCCCCACGTACACGGCGGACCTTGCCGGCAGAATCGATAGCTTTATCGAAAGCGGGCTATTCGGCAAGTACCACTGCGTCAATTCGGGTTGTGCCAGCCGCTTCGATGTGGCACGTGAGATCCTCGAGATCGCCGGAATCGATAACTGTGAACTCGTTCCGGTACCATCGTCCGAGTTCTCCTACCCGGCTCCCAGGCCTGTAATGGAAGCGATGAAAAACTACAACTTCGAGCTGATCGGGCATGAACCGATGAGAAGCTGGCAGGAAGCCCTCGAGGAATATATCAAATCCACCTGGCTCTGATACCCACAGGGCCGGAATCCGTCACCCTATATTTCGATGCAATCCGTACATTCGATGCCGGCACCGCAGGAACCGAACGTTGGACGCCATTTTATGTCAACTTGTTAGCGCCCGTCTCGGCGACCAGGTTAGTCGCCTTTAGCAGGGAATCGAAGGTCCCCGCATCCGTCCACCAACCGTCCAGTATATCCCACGTCATCTCCTTCTTTTCTATGTAAACGTTGTTCACATCGGTGATCTCAAGCTCCCCCCTTCCGGACGGTTTAAGCTTCTTGCATATATCAAAAACCTTGTTATCGAATAAATAGATGCCTGTGACCGCGTATGATGATTTCGGCTCATCCGGCTTCTCCTCTATCCGCACGACCCTGTCTCCATCGAGAACAGGTACGCCGAACCGCTGCGGATCGGGCACTTCCTTGAGGATGATCTTTGCGCCTCCGCCCTGCTTCTCGTACGACTTCACAGCGCCGATGATGTTATTCTCAATGATGTTGTCACCCAAGATTACACATATGGACTTCCCCGAGGCGAAGTACTCGGCCAGTTTCAATGCATCGGCGATACCTCCCTCACCCTCCTGATATGTATAGTCGATATGGTCCAATCCGAAATCCCTTCCGTTTCCCAGCAGCCTAAGAAAATCCCCCGCATTGTTGCCTCCGGTTACGATCAGGATATCGCGTATCCCGGCATTTATCAAAGTCTCTATGGGATAGAATATCATTGGTTTCTTATAGACCGGTAACAGGTGTTTATTTGTAATCTTTGTCAGAGGAAGTAAACGGCTTCCCAGTCCTCCTGCAAGTATGACGCCCTTCATTGCTTCTTGCTCCTTTTGTTGGTCCGTTTTTATTGCCGATAGAGGGATTACTATACTACATATGACGGAAGATACAAAGAATTCTTGACTTGACTGCTGCGATAAAATAACCTCGAATGCCATTGAAAAAATGATCTTGTTAGATCAAATGGTCAAGCCGGCATGAATACTGGGAATCCGGGAGATTCCAATGGCACAGTCGAATAGCAAAGCAAAGAACCGAACTAAGACGAAACGTATTCCATTCGAGATCAAGGACTGTGCCCTGGTCGGCATCGCCACGGGCAAAAAGGCCCAGACCCTCAGGGAGCTGAGGGACATCCTGCAGACGATCCACCCCGACAGCATATATTACCACTTCTGGGGCGGACTTCTCAGGCCGAGGTTCGAGAATCCTGAATTCAACAACGATTTCGCATCTTGGGCCCGTCATGCCCTCCACGACAAGGACCTCGCAGAGAAACTCGGAATAATAGATCCGACCGACTTGACAGACCTCGAGGAAATAAGGATCGAGCTTCTTGACATTATAGAGGAACGTCTGGATGCAAGCGAATACGTACCATGGAGCAGCTCCGATGAAAGGTTCTATTTCATCACATCCCAGATCGTCGTTTTCGACACTCGGAAGGTGATAAAGGAACCGAAGGAGCTCGAGATGGTCATCCCCGCTATGTCCCCCGGCAGCATCTTCTATCATTTCATAGATGCCAGGAGAAGAACCTTCGGTAACCTGGACGACTTTCGCGCCTGGCTCTACGGATTCAATGAGATGCACGATCTATGCGGGCGTCTGGCCACTGTGGATCCTTTCTTCTCAACGCTGACAGAGCTTCGAAGTCAGTTGACCGATGTTGTTTCAACCTACTTCAGGGAGAGTGGTCAATGACCGTCAAACTGGAACGCTACGCAGAGATAGTCGGCGAGGACGTCATAGATCAGCTGCGTCAGCTTGTAACACCCCTGAAGGGAATCAGGGTCGTACACGTGAATTCTACACGCAAGGGCGGGGGTGTGGCGGAGATATTGAACAAGCTCGTTCCACTTAAGAAGGAGTTGGGGATCGATGTCACATGGGAGGTCATCGAGGGCAGCGAGGAATTCTTCAAGTGTACGAAGGGGTTTCATAACGCACTGCAAGGCAACAAGATAGACGCGGACAGCGATCTATTGAAGATATTCGAAGAGACGAACATGGAGAACGCCGCCAAGCTGCGCCCGGTATTGAACGATGCCGATATCGTATTCATACACGACCCTCAACCGGCACCGCTCGTTAAGCATTTTCCGGACAGAAAGGGGAAATGGGTGTGGCGCTGCCATATCGACGTGAGCCGTCCCCATCGTAGGGTATGGAAATATCTGAGAAATTTCATCATGAACTACGATGCGAGCATCTTCTCGCTGGCGGCCTTCGCACAGCCGCTTCCACACAGAGAATACCTCATACCCCCCAGCATCGACCCGCTGAGCGAGAAAAATATCGATCTGTCGCAAACCGAGATACAAACAGTCTTATCGAATTTCGATATCGATACAGAACGTCCTATGATGCTTCAGGTTTCCCGTTTCGACAGATTCAAGGATCCTGTTGGAGTGATCAAGTCATACAGGCTGACAAAGAAGTTCATACCCACACTTCAACTTGTGCTGGCAGGCGGCGAAGCTACGGACGATCCGGAAGCGAAAACGGTGATAGACGAGGTCATAAAGGCCGCGGACAACGATCGTGATATCCATGTCCTGCTCCTTCCCGCCGACGCACATAGGGTAATCAATGCCCTTCAGAGGGCCTCTGATATTGTGCTGCAGAAATCAATACGTGAAGGCTTCGGCCTTACTGTCACCGAAGCGATGTGGAAGGGTAAGCCCGTCATTGGAGGCGACACGGGAGGAATAAGGATACAGGTAGTCAACCACCATACCGGATTCCTGGTAAAGGCCCCCGAAGGCGCAGCACTGAGAGCCAGGTACCTCCTGCTGCACCGGGACAGGCTTTTAGAAATGGGGAAGAAGGCGAAGACTTTCGTGCGTGAAAATTTCCTTCTTACACGCCACCTTAGAGAATACCTGACAATGATGGTCTCCCTTATCCACGAGAGCGAAGGAAGGATAGAGCTCGGTTAGAGCATGATCTGTCATGCGCTGATTGAATCGTTATGAAGATCCTCAAACAAGGGCTCGATTATAACGGTATTTTCGACAATGTCAGAAAATCCGTCGACCGCATACTCATAACCGATTACGACGGAACCCTTGCCCCATTCAATATTGACAGAAATAAGGCATTCCCATTCCCGGGTATTTATGATATCCTACGGTCGATCATGCAAAGCGATCACTCCAGGGTCGTCGTTGTAAGCGGTCGCAGCATAGACGATCTGAAACCGTTTCTCGACTTCGAAAATCAGCCGGAAATCTGGGGATGCCACGGTTGGGAACGAATGATGCCGGACGGCTCATACACCGTATCGCAGCTGTCAGCTGACGTATCCGAAGGCCTGGAAATGGCGTTCAGGATTGCCCTGGACGGTGGATTAAAGGATAGATGTGAAAGAAAGCCGGCCTCCCTGGCCCTGCACTGGAGAGGTGCTGACCGGGGGACCGTATCGGGGATCAGAAACGGTGTCGGAAGACATTGGGCGAGGGTCGCGGAGGAGAAAGGACTGTCCCTGCACGGATTCGACGGCGGGATGGAGCTACGCCCTCCGGGGAGAGACAAGGGAAATGCGGTCGGGGCGATTCTCGAGGAGTCGGGTGAAAGCACATCCGCCGTGTACCTGGGTGACGATGCTACCGATGAGGACGCTTTCAGGGCAGTACATCTCAAGGGGATCGGAATACTGGTCAACAGCGCTTATAGACCGACATCGGCTGACATATGGCTAAAGCCGCCGGATGAGCTGTTCGATTTCCTGCGGAAGTGGTCGGATGCCTGTGGAGGACAATGATGGACAAGTTCATTAAGCGCCTTGTAATAACATCCAACAGGCTTCCCTTCGTTCTTTCGAGAACCGGGGAAAACTGGCAGATCAAGCCGGGCTCCGGGGGACTGGTTACCGCTCTGGCACCGGTGCTCGGGAACAGGGGCGGCCTATGGATAGGTTGGCCCGGCACGATCGAGCTGACCGATATTTCCAAGCCAATGGAAATCGCCTCCTCCAGGGCAGGTTACTCGATGATCCCGGTCCTTCTTACATCCGAGGAGATACAACGCTATTATGTCGGACTCTCCAACGAGGGGATCTGGCCACTCTTCCACGACCTCCAGTCGTACTGTAACTTCGATCCAGCCTACTGGAAGACCTATGAGGCGATCAACAACAGGTTCGCCTCCGTGATATTGGATAATACCATGCCGGAGGACTTCATCTGGGTCCACGACTACCATCTCATGCTTGTGGCGCAGGAACTCCGGAAGATGGGGACACATTCGGATTTGGGCTTCTACCTCCACATTCCCTTTCCCACTCTGGACATCTTCTCAAAGCTTCCTTGGAGATCGGAGATACTCAGCGCCCTACTCGATTACGATCTGATCGGCTTTCAGACCCTGCACGATAAGCGCAATTTCATCCAGTGTCTCCGCACGATGATAAAGGATATAACGATCAAGGGTAAGGGGCATGTAGTATCTGCGCAAATCGGCAAGAGGGAAGTAAGGATCGGCAGCTTTCCCATCAGCATCGATTACAACGAATTCGTTGAACTTGCCGAATCGAAGGAGGTGGCGGATCAAGCCTGGTTCATACACAAGGATCTTCCCCACTGCCAGATCATTCTGGGTATAGACAGGCTGGACTACTCGAAGGGGATCACGTACAGGCTGAAAGCCTACAGGGAATTTCTCGATCGATACCCGGATCTGCATCGGAGGGTGACGCTTATTCAGGTCGTCGTCCCGAGCAGGAGAAACATCCCTATGTACCAGGATCTGAAGGTCGAGATCGAACGACTTGTCAGCGAAATAAACGGTCAATACACGAGATCGGGCTGGGTGCCGATACACTATATCTACAGATCACTTGACAAAACGGAGCTCTTGGGGTATTACCGCACCGCCGAGATCGCACTGATAACCCCGCTCAAGGATGGGATGAACCTCGTCGCAAAGGAGTTCTGCGCGGCCAGCATAGAGGAGAACTGTGTTTTGATCCTGAGTGAATTCGCCGGGGCGGCGGCGGAGCTTCAGGGAAACGCTATACTCGTCAACCCATACAATATAGAGGAAGTGGCAAGTGCTTTGCATACGGCGTATACGATGGATGAAGGCGAGAGGAAGAACAGGATGAAGAAACTACGCCGTTCGATCCGGAGGCATGACATCTACTGGTGGGTCAACTCCTATCTGGAAGCAGCCATTGCGAAGAACCTTGACAATTTCCCGGTGATCGCCGACTATCAACCGAGAATAGATCTGCTATCATTGGACAATCTAGTCTGATAAATACACCTGCTGCATACGGGGCTGTGATCGATATTCTCCACGATGTTTTTTGAACCGCGTAAAAATCGGGATGGAGCATTTCAATGAAAGTTTGTTTTTTCTCCCCTGCCGCGTACAGCTACTTCATCTCCGGCGGTTTGTCACTGGCCGGGGGAGCCGAATTGCAGCAGGTTCTGATAGCCGAGCAGATGGTGAAGCACGGTATAGACGTGTCCTTCATAGTAGGTGACTTCGGACAGCCCGATGCCGAGATAATCGACGGAATAACCCTCATCAAATCCTTCGAGCCCGACAAGGGTAACAGGAAACTGAGATTCGTGCCTGACATGATAAAGATACGACGGGCGATGCAGGTTGCCGATGCCGATATCTACAACCAGCGATCTACGTCATTCTTCACGGGCCAGCTTCTTCACTTCGCAAGGAGACTTGGAAAGCGTTTCACATTCTCCCTGGGAATCGATTACAACTGTTATCCCGATTGCAGCGGCCTCCTCCCTCCGATCATGGCTCCCCTATACAGGTACGGGATCAACCATTCGGATGCTGTAATCGCTCAAACGAGGAAGCAGATGGAACTTCTCAAAGAGAACTTCGGCCGCGATTCGGTTCTTATTCGAAACGGTATCAACATCCCTCCCGCCGGAGACATCCGCTCTCTGGACGATCCCGGAGACGAAATGCCCGAATTCCTATGGGTAGGCAGTATCAGGCGGAGGAAGAGGCCGGAGCTATTCATTGAATTGGCTCGGCGCGTAAAGGATGCCTCGTTTACGATGGTAGGAGGAAAGGGAATCGACAACGCATTCCATGATGAGATAAGGGGACTCGCCGGAAGCGTGCCGAACCTGACCTTCCTCGGATTTATTCCTCCATCCGAAATATCACAGTACTACAGAAGGGCATATGCCCTGATCAACACATCGAACCTCGAGGGTTTTCCCAACACCTATCTCCACTCCTGGTCGTACGGCGTTCCGACGATCACGATGGAAATCGATCCGGACTCTATAATTGAGGATAACCGGATCGGATACGTTTCCGGGAGTTTCGAAGGCCTTGTCGAGTCAACTATCCATCTCTGCGGCGCTCCGGATGAGAGGGCCGGCATGTCTGGACGGGCGAGAAGATATGTGGTGGAGAATCACGACATCGCCGATCGAGGAAGTGAATACATCGATCTCTTCAGGAAGATTCATTCGAGGGAGGAGAGCATCACGTCCAGCCGGTCGGGGTAATCCCCCATCGATACATTTCTCTCGGCCCAAATACGCGCGTTCCTGCCAATTTCCCCGGCCAGGGAGCGATCGCTCATAAGTCTTAGAACGTTATCGGCCATATCCACAGGGGTCGACGCCTCGATGTAATCCCTGCCATCCACGAGGTTCATGCCCGCGATTCCCGTCGGCGTGCTCACGACCGGTGTGCCCATCGCGGCAGCCTCGAGCATCCTGATCCTGACACCGCCTCCATAACGTAAGGGAAGCACCATGAGCGCACATCTACCGAGATGGCTGTTAATATCCTCCACGTAACCGGTGAATGTGACGTTCGGTCCCGCCATGTCCTTCAATCTCTTGTCTATTCCCGCTCCTATCACATCCAGCCGAGCATGAGGCCTTCTTTCGACAACCAGCGGAAGGACATCCACGATGAAATGTATAAGCGCATCCCTGTTGAAGTCGGCATCGAACGATCCCATCAATACTATTCTATCGTTCTCCCGATCAGTTTCCGAACGATCGAAAACATCGAGATCCATGGCCAGGGGCAGTGTCAGTATCCTTTTACCACTCATGCCGGATTCGTTCCTCAAGGTCTCCTCGTCCTTGCGGGTCAGCGTTATTATAGTCTCATACCTCCTGTAAGCCTCTCTCTCTATCCTCGCCCGTCTACGAGCATCAATCCCCTTTAAGAATCTCGGTATGCTGCCGCTAACCAGCGACAGTCTCTGTGAATGAATCAGGTAATCGATATCGTGCGTTATCAATGCCAGCTTGGTTCCGGTCAAAAGTCTGGGCAGTTCGTAGAGGTGCCAGTATGATGCGAGAACGAGATCGGCTTCTCTCTTCTTCGCCGTGTTGATTATCAGCTCTAGAAATGCGTCCGGCGCCGCGTACATAACCTGCACCGGGACCCCTCCAAGGACCGACAGCAGCAGGTTGCTCATCTTGTAGTAGGCCCTGTGCGCAGCGCTACGCCTGTTGGGAGCGAGGATAGAATGGACTGATACGTTTCCACCCTCTATCTCTTTTAACACCTCACCCCCTCCCCTCTCTAGCACCATAGTCACAAGGTCCACCTCATGACGTTCGGAAAGGCCCTTTATCAGATTCATTATCAGCCTGTCCGTGCCCCTGCTCACAGGGTATGGCGAATAGGATAGGGCCAGCAGTATCCTCATCGGACATCCGCCTTTTCAGCAATGGAATCTGCAATCAGTTCACTGTAGACATCGACTGTTTCAGATACGGATCTTTCGATCCTGAATCTACTTTCGTATCTCCTCCTACCCTCCGCCCCCATATCCTTCCTCCGGTCTGAGTCTCGTGCCAGGTGCTTTACCGCCAGCGCTAAGGCTTCAGTGTCACCCGGCGGGACCAGGATTCCCGTCTTCCCGTCCTTGACGAGCTCCGGGATACCGTATATACCGCTTGCCACTACTGGAAGCCCCGCAGCCATCGCCTCCACGATCACATAAGGTGTCGCCTCCATCACAGAGGGAAGAATCAGTAAGTCCACTTCACGCATTATAGATTCGATATCATCACGGAATCCTATAAAATGAATCCTCTCCTCCAATCCCAGTTCTCCGGTCCTCCGCCTGTACTCGCTCTCTTTTTCACCCTTCCCTGCGATGACCAGATGTACATCCTCCGGAAGGCCAGCCATGGCATCCAGCGCCGTGGGATACCCCTTCCTATCCTCGAGAGAGCCTACAGCCGCTATCACGAAAGATTCCTGCTTGATTCGAAGGCTCTTCCTGAGGTTTAAAGGCTCCTGCTCTCCCGGGTCCGGGATCCCGATGTAGACGACTCTGATCTTACCAATAGCAGTACCGTGCTCCGAGACAAGGTGACCGCTGTTGTCTTCACTTACGGTCAGAACCCTGTCTATCCATCGATCGGAAAAGCGTTTCAAGCATCTCCCCTTCAAGAAAGATGGCACCATCGGAAGATGCTCCGTTGTCACTATGTGATTCACGCCTGAATACTTTGCAAGAGGCGCCACGAGGCCGTACTCTGAATCGTACGGACCTGGCAGATTTATGTGAAGAAGCGACGGATTGATATCGTGTAGAAGACCGATGAACTCTCTCACACCAGACGGAATTCCAATTAGCCTGAGACTCGTGTTGAAAACCGGTATCCCATCTCTCTTCATCCAATACCCGAAGACTTCCGGCGTCCTGTCGCTGTTCACGATCATCACCGCTTTGAACCTGTTCCTGTCGAGGTTTGATGCCAGCAGATGGAGATACCTCTCCGCACCACCGGTATAAGTAGCATCAGAATAAAAGGCTATAGTGACAGGTTTCATGCCACTCATATCATCACCATATGGTTCATTGCGATCGGTAAGGATCAGCCTCCATCCCCGTATTTGCGTCCGGTGTCCACCGGTGGAGTTATCATGATACGGGCGACTAGATCTCCTTGCATCGAATCTTCGTTTTTGAAGTAGTCGGCCAATCTCCTGTTGGGTATATAAGCAGGCCTCCGGCTCTTGACTCTCAACTCGTATTTGCCTGGTGCCATATACCGTGGAAGGACAATCGAGAAATCCTGTCTAGCCGTCAGGTCCCCTGCCCACTGATCCGGATAAACATATCCGCTTTTTATGAAGTCCATTGCGGTGAACCTGTACGATTCCCCGTTCAACCTCGTAATCCTTCTCCTGTACTGCTTGTTATACCAGGGGCGGTAGAAAATACCCTTCGGGAAATCAGTATCGAGACGCGCCACCCATTCGAGTGGAAGCGACATCCCGGTTTCCGTGAATCCCTGCCAGCAATAAAAACCCCTCAGCGTGTCCCCGGCCCTTATCTCAGAGCTTTCCAGCCCTATGCTCAGCAGCTTCATCCCGTCCCCCGTTTCAAGGGGAGGATCGAAAATGTCAACCATCCAGGCTGTGTCATCCCGTTGGTTGATTCCATTATCCATGTCGAGTGATCTTTCAAAACCATGCGATTCCTCGAGGTATCCGACACATGGCAGTACGCAGGCGTATGCACTATCGCACCCCTTATCCATAACGGCTAACGCTGTATCACGGCTGACCTCAAAGAGCATGAATCCACATCCGAGGTCGGTTTCAACGGCTGTCTCCCTGCAGCCCCTGAATTTTTCGATCGATAAGCTTGCCGCATCGCCAGCTATCGTCCCGAAGAAATCAGGGCTCCTGTCAGTCGCTGTATTCACGAGTATGTACTCTATACCGAGCTCTCGAAGTGAAGGCATACATTCGGAAACAGGAACGACCGGTCCGAGTACGTCACGGACGGTTTTTATCCTCCACATCGCAAGCGTGTCAACGGGTGAACAATGCTGGCCCGGAGTGACCACGACAAAGCAGTCGGTATGGGATGATATGAGATAACTCGATTGTGGATCGGATAGTATGACGGCATGCCGCGGTACGGCGCTCTCCAGGCTTTCCACGAGCTCTCTCATCCTTCCGTCGATTCCGCGCTTGCCCTCAAGTATCCCGGCTGCGGAAGCCCGAACGGATTCCAAGCCCCTTCTTGCCGGAAATATCACGAACAGCGCTATGGCGATGATCGCGGATAGTTTCGCAGCCATCACCCTGCTCGATGTCAGCTTTCCCTTTGCTGATACGATCCTGATCATACCGATTACGGCTGCAGAAAGCATGCACATCATGGGCGCCGCGTAAAGCAGCCTGTAATGCAGATACCCCGTCAACCTCTCGAGAACCGGAGCCAATATGGGGTTTATGACCAGCACGACGGGCAAGAGGAACAACGTCGCCGCCAACCTGCACCTATCCTTTTTTTCCTTGAAGAAAAGCAGGAAGGGAGCGACCGGAATCGCATAGAATAGAACCATACCAACCCTGGAGACCAGCTCGAGGGGATCGACGACGGCGAAATGTTCCGAAAGGATGAGCATCCCCTGGCGGTGCGAGTGTATGATGTTACTTTCGGCGAACGTATACGAGATCCTCAAGATAAGAGGCACCGCCGTACCGGCGGCGATCAAAGGTATGCTGTACCAGAATCTCCTCCCCCAACTCCTTCCGGATTCCGTTAAGGCCGCATGGACAATTAGGCCGGCGAACATCACCCCGACAATCATCACATGTACAACGTGGAACGCCGTGCCGATAAGTGCAAGTATTGCTGCTATAGTCATATCGGTCTTTCTTCCCACACGGTAGTATCTGAAGAGATATGCAACCTCGGTCCATAGGACCGCCTGGGCGATGTTTCTGCTGAATCCTATCTTTGTCAGCCATAACAACCCCTCACCCCTGTAAAACAGCAGGACAAAGAATGAGGCCAGGGCGGCCGCGCCCGCAGAGCCGAGCAGCTCTAAAGCGAAGAATGTGAAAGCCGCCATTGCGAAAAACGAAAGGAAGGCCGGTACCATGCTCCAGAAGAATACCGGAGAGACGTCCGATTGAAACATCCACAGCGCCATGACCGGATGCCATAGACCTTTTCTCGGATCTAGTACAATTCCATCCCCGTCCTTGTAAAAGGAATCGTCTGGAAACAGCTCGTTACTGTCTATGCATCTTCGTACGAAACTCAGATGATCATGAGCATCGGAGTCCAATCCGATCTCGGCGTTTCCGCTAAAGAATACAAAGAACAGTGCAACGAACAGAACTAGAAGAACTATCTTGCCGGTTTCAAGCTTCCTGTTTATCGGAACCCCGGAGAGGTTAAACCCGGATAGTGCTTCCGCTGTTCGTTTACCGGCGGCTTCAGCCTTGATATGATCCAGGAACAACAGCAGGAAATTCAATCCCGCACCTGTAACCGAGATCCATAGAAACGACATCCCTGGAATGAAACCCAGGCATACGAGTAAAGACGCATACGCGAGGCCTAGGAAAAAAACTCGGCACACAGACTCCACCGATACGCGCAGTGCACCCATCCACAACCTGCAAATAAGTATGCCGGGGAGCACGAAAATCGAGTAGAACGACAGGATCACGCCGACGGTATCCGGTCCCGGAACCACCCTGAGGCCCGTCAGGACGGACATCGCTACAAGAATTAAATTAATAATAATAAATGCTCTCTGGCCTTTCAATCCGCCTATCTCCCAATATGAACGTTACAGGTAGGATCCGGGAGAATACCTAATTTAGTATGTCTTGCTTACGATGAACACACCCAGGCAGATAACCAGTGTCCCTATTAGCCTTTGAACTGAGAAACTCTCGTTGAGGATCAAGGGAGCGATCAATGCGGTTATTACGTATGAAAGGCTTAGAATTGGAAAAGCCCAGCTCAAATCCGCTCTCGAGAGGATTGTAATCCATATGACCGCACTGAGAAAGTACAGCCCGAATCCGCCGATAATGACCCAAGAGGTTAGAGCCTTTATTATCGTGCCGACGAAGTTGTCAGTGATGCTGATCCTTCCGATCTTATTGACACCGGACTTTATAACGAATTGCCCGGTAGTATTTATCATAACAGTCAAGATGATCAGGAACAGGTTTTTCAGCATTTCAGTCTCTCCTTTTCAACACTCGGGGAAGGTGCTCGACTGCCTCTCTACCCAACCCAAATCACCATCGTATTAACGGGGCGTGAACCTGAGCTTCAACAGGTAAAGCAGGTTTCTCATGCCGTCCCGCCATTTCTGAAGCTTGACCTCCCCTATACGGGGATGGTAGTTGACCTTGTATTCATCAAATTTAACTTCGGGATGGCGGATGGCCGCGATCTTGATCTCCTCACTGAAAGGCATTCCATCGCTCTTCGGATCCAGCTCCTTGTATATCGAACTCTTGAATATCCACATTCCTGATTGAGAATCCCTTATCCCCCTCATGAACAGCACTAGTGTGGTTATCGTCAGAACGGTGTTGCCGATCTTGTTCCATGTATTCATCGCCCCCGGAGTCTTCAGCGGGAAGCGTGACGCCGAGACGAAATCGAGCCCTTTATCGATAAGGTAATCAATGCATTCCTCTATCTGTTCGACGGGGTATGTGCCGTCACCGTCCATCGTCACCACGATCTGTCCCTTGACGGCGCTCAATCCCGCCTTGTATGCGGCCCCGTATCCCTTGATCTTCTCGAAGACAACCCTCGCTCCCAGTTCCCTCGCAACCTCCGCCGTACGATCGCTGGAATCGTTATCCACCACTATAATCTCATCCACCGATTCCGGCAGCGAGGAAATCACCCTTGCTATACCCTCTTCCTCGTTGTAGCACGGAATTACTACAGAAATATTCTTTTCGCGGTACATATACCATCCTTACTCAAAAATAATTGACTATTCTTTCCCTCATTGGGATTGGGAGTTTCTTAATGATCGCCTTTTCCTCTTCTCCAATTATCCTCGCAAACCGGAATCCCAGAAAGAGCAATACCGCACCGATTGGGATCTGGATAGCGAGGGCCGCCGGTGAGCTCCATCTGGCGGCCGTAATCGCGAGAAGTGCGGTTGGAAGGGCGGCCGCATAACATCTCAAAATGAAACCGGCCGGTTTAACTATATCAGGTCTGATTCTCCTCAGGACCAGCGAGAAAACCGCGATTGCCAGTATCATCACGAATGCGACCGGGATAAACGCTCCCCATAGCCCGTAGCTGGGTATCAATGCAAGATCCAGACCTATATTGACCATAGCCAGGAGTGTAAAAACGAGCATGTTAACCCAGCTTTTCTCCATCACGTAGAGCGCCATGCTCAGCGGAGTATATAGAAAGGAGTACGAAAAGACAACGAAAAACAACCTCATTAATGGCGCAGCGGGAATCATTTCCTCACCGAAAAGAATCGGAACGAGAGGTGCTGAAAAGGCGAATCCCATCGCTGCTATCGGGATCACTAAGATATAGAGAAGCCTGTAATACATACCGACCGCCCTTGGGAGCGCGCCGGAATCTCTCGCGTAAACCTCCGAGATCCCCGCCATCACCAGAGGCCAAACCGACAGAGGCACGAACTCCAGCATCTGCTGCGGCACCCTGTATGCCAGGCTGAAGAAGCCAGCCATATCAACACCGCTGTAATGCCCCAGGAAAATAACCTCAGAGTGCCTCCATACTATTTCATTCAACACTCCCGTGACGACGAAGGGCAGCGAGAACAGAAGGATCTGTTTCAAATGCGGCGAACCATTACCCCCATCCTTCGATTCCCTCACTATACTCAACGCATTCGAGGCGAGCACCGCGCTCATACCCAGGCTGACTACGGCCCCGGCGGAGAGAACACCTATTATGCCCCACTCCTGCTTCATAAACAAGATTAACAATAGCAGGTAAGCGATATTACCAATAACAATTACAAAACCAAGCTTTCGCGTTTCGTACCACGACTGAAGGGTGCTCATGATCACCGCGAATATGACCTCGAAAGCGGTGAATCCGACGGCAACCATCAGATAGAGGCTGAATCGCGGGGAGTCGACATCGAAGAAAGGCCCCAGCTTGGGTCCCAGGATATAGGAGAGCAAGAGAAGCCCTCCCCAAACAGCTGCCTGAAGCACGAAAAGCCTCTTGATCACTTTCGTGAACTCTCTCAATCCCCCCCTCACTCTCATCTCCGGCATGTACTTAAGAAGAGATTTTCCGATTCCTAGAGATACAACCACGATAACAAGTCCTGATACCGTTCTCAGAACGCTCAGTATTCCCCACTGATGCTTGCCCAGGGATCTCACGATAAGGATGTAAGCCGCGGGGGCCGCTGCGAACCTTGCTGCTTTAGCCAACAGATTCCAGGACATGGCACGGCCGACCTTCTCTACAGTCACGCTTTTCTCCTTCCCGATGCCTTGAAACCAGGAAGAACGATGTCCGCCACATCGCAAATGGAACGGTCCTTGTTATCGATAGATGCGTTTGTGAACATAACGCTGTACATATCATCTGAATCCGGATGATAGCCGTGCATCCCCGCCACCGGTTCATTACTCATGAAGCTGGGAACAATGATCTTCCCCGGATCTAAAAGGAATATAATGTCGCCGTATCTGTTGTCCCCGAACGACAAGCCCAGGTCCTCCAGCTCTTCTTCCTCGAGTATGCGTCCTTTATGACAATCCTGTAGAAGCCCCTTGAGAGCCTCTCCGGCTCGTCCGCTCATGATCTTGAAGCGTGCCATCGTTGAATCGTAGAACGGTATATAATCGCCCGGCACACGGAGGCTTAGTGATTCCACCTGAGAAATGAGATCGATCTGATCGGTAACGTCACTGAAGCCGTGGTCGCCGAACACGAACATGCGGGCCCTTGTGTCTGCAACCAGAAGCCTATCTATCCTTTCACCGTACCAGTTGAGCTTTGATAAAATCCTACCGTCACCTGTCCCACATTCGTGCAGCTGGGAATCGAGCCCAGCCGTGTATAGTATATAGAAATCATTTCTACCCCCCTTCACTGCCTCCTCTAGCTCGTCGAACGCCCTCTCCTCCGAAGTCCTGTAATCACGAACAAAGACGGATGCTCCCTGCTCCTCGAGCACATCCAAGATGGTTTTGCAGCCCTCCACCCCGCCGCGGTCGAACAGATTCGCTCTTGCCGGAAGATCGAGATGCATAAGTATCTCGCGCGGGATGCTGTAAAGGCTGTAATATGAACTCACACCGTGCACACGTTCGAGCTTCCATCGTATGAGCCTGCGCAGACAGAGCCTTCGTGATGAAATACCCCCCGGCAGATATCTCAGCCACCTGAATGGTGACCGTTCGGATTCAAAGCTGTACATTGCCCAGAGTCCGTGTTGATCCGGCCTCAGCCCTGTAAATATCGAGGTCAGGGCCGCCTGGCTGAAACCCAGGACGGTTTCCAGCCTCACCTTACGCTCCAGACCGTGCGGATGGAATCCGTGCTTCGAGACCAGGTCGAAACCTAGGGCGTCTATTATCACTATGATCGTAGGTTCATCCATTTCTAACCTGCCCTCTGCGTCCGAAGACGAGCTCCGACCACAAGCTGGAAAGCTCAGAAACTGCTTCCTTCCAATCTCGGCTTCCATACGGGAATCCACCCGGCGCTTTGGGCACCTCGTGCATTTCCTCGTTCTCTACGCGGTGATCGAGCAATACGACTCCGTACTCTCTCACGATGTCCAAGGGATCGCAGGAGAGAATACGCAAACCATGAGACAGGAGCGACCCGAATCTTCCAGATATGGAGGAGCTCGAAAACATGCTCCTCCACGCCCGAATGTTGTCGAGATCATAGGTGCCCCTTCCACGGGAATTCAACAGGGTTCGTGCTGAAATCACACGCTCATCTTCTACCTGCCGCCCCTGAAGCATCGCCTCGCTCCTGATCCAGAACCGGATCAGATCTCTGGCGCAGTCAAACCAGAGAGCGAGAAGGGATGAATCGTCCGTCCCTGTATTCATCAACCGCAGCGTAGGATTCTCCTTGAAACTCGTCCATAGCTCTATCTTATCCACTAGATCACTTAGAAGATAGCGCAGCACCGGGAAGCCGTTCGATCTGGAAACGATGAACCGGCATCGCTCTTCGTATCCCGGCATGTACATGCCCGAAAGGCATAGTGCCGAATTCGCCATATCCGTATATGCTCTCCCAACACCGTACATGAACCTGAAAACGGACTGCTCTGTATTCCTTGGTTCTCCGATATATGTCCTTAGGAGCGATATTATCCTGTTCTCTACAAGTGTGACCGCCTCTTTCCCGCCTATTTGGTTCCTGGAGTACCCGGGGATAGAATCGAGCGGCGTACCATCGCCGTATAGAGTATTTGAATTGTACTTAAACTCGAATACACCGGGCGATGGAGGCAGCTTTGGTAAGTTCTCAGGTATGTACATTCCGATATCGACTCTGCCGGCGAATACCACACCGGGCATCAACTGCTCACATGCATCCCCCAATTCATCTCTGAGTCCGAAGTAAATTCTATGAGATTCTATAGATCCGAGCACAGTGGCGATATCGACATCGGACAGGATGATGGGCTTATCAGGCTCCAGGGCGACGCTGCCCTCACCATTTGCAAAGCTTCCGCACAGGTATACGGCCTTTACGTTATCGGCCCCTATCCTATTCACAATCAAAGAGGCGCAGTCGTTGAAGAATGTACGGAACTTCTCGTCCAATGTTCGTTTATTGGAACCGGTATCATTTGAAGTTGGATTATTAGACATTTAACAGTATTTCGCGCCTATACGGATCGGCCCTTTCGGAGACCATATCTCGGGCCCAACCGGCAGGACACCGACGTCAAAAGAAAGACCCGCACCATTCACGCGGGTCGCTGCAATTTTCTATATCGCACATCTCTCATACGCGTTTGTATATGAATTCCGGGATATAGTACTTTTTCCTATTCAGCACCGTTCCTATGAATTTCCCCCCGAGCTTTTCCACCATCAACATCGACCTCTTTATCACTTCCCTTTTCGTCTTGCCCGCCTGAATAATCATCACGCTTCCGTCGGCGAACGAGGAGATGATCGATGTCTCGGCGGCTTCGAGGATCGCCGACGTGTCAATCAGTACATAATCGTACTTCTCCGAGGCTTCTTTTATGAATCTGTTCATACGTTCCGAATTAAACAGGGGCTGCGTGATGTCTCCCCCCTTCACCTCTCCTATGGTCACGATGTCAAGAAATCCGCTCTCAGGTGATTTGACGACCTTTTCGAATTCGGTTTCCCCGCTCAGATAATCGATGATCCCTACTTCCTGCGTAACGCCGAACAACTCGTGGATCGATGGATTGTTGATCGAACAATCAACTATCAGCACCCTCTCTCTCTCGTTCAGAGCGAGTATCCTCGCGAGCAATGTACATATGGCGGTCTTGCCTTCGCCCTTTATAGCGCTCGTGAACATTACAACCCGGGATTCCTTCTGCCTCATCTCGGAATCTATAGAGTTTCTCAAGTTCAACAGTGACTGCCGGAATATCGAATCCATATCCCGTACAAATGTCGTCTCTCTGCCTGTCGCGACTTTTGCCGAGGGTGGTCTTCTTCTCGCACTCCTTCTCGGACGCTTCATCTCCATTTCGGCTTTTCGGAGAGCATCGAATATTTTGCTCACTGGCTCGTTCCCCTCTTCAGCCTCGTTTCGAAAAGTATGTTCATGCTTCTGCCGGCTATTCTAAGACTTACGCACGTTATTCGGAGACTCTTGGTTCTCGAGATCCCGTATGCTCTGGCGCACTACCCGGCCGTCGATCGTTTTCTTGTTTGACACATAACCGATGAGAAGAACCCTATCGCACAGGATGTTGATCAGCCTAGGGATCCCTCCTGTGTAGTGATATATCTCATCGAACGAATCATCGGTAAAAAACAAATCCCCGTTTCCATTACTGACGAAATCCAATCTGAATTTAATATAGCTGACCACTTCGTCGTGATCGAGAACTGATATCCTGCATACTCCGGGAATACGCTGCCGGAGCTGTCTCATTTCCTTTACGTTGAGCACCGTCTCAAGCTCAGGCTGCCCTACGAGCATTATCTGCAGCAGCTTCCTGTCTCTCGTCTCTAGGTTCGAGAGCATGCGTAACTCCTCCAGGACGTCAGGAGACAGGTTCTGGGCTTCGTCTATGATCAAAACGGTATTCCTGTTAGTCTTGTACTGCTGGATCAAATATTCATTCAGCTTAATAAGCATCTGGGCCTTGTTCAATCCCTCCACTTCCAAGCCATAGTCGACACATATGAGATAGAGCAGCTGGTCGAACGGGAACTTGGTCGAAAATATGAATGCTACGTCGAGGGAGGGGCTGAACAGGTCTATGAATGCGTTCACGACCGTGGTCTTCCCTACACCCACCTCACCCGTCACGGCAATGAATCCTTTCTTCTGAAATACTCCGTATGTTATATATGCGAGGGCATCACGGTGGCTCGTGCTTCTGTACAGAAAGCGTGGATCGGGAGTGACGTTGAAAGGCATCTCTTTGAATCCATAAAAGTCTTCGTACATCTCAACACTTCCCACTAAAGATCGGGAAAGCTCGCAAGCACGTTTTGCCCCAGCACATCCTCGGCTTCTGACACATTCTTTATAGAATGATCGAGATTATCCACGAAGAACGCCAGTCCGAGGGCTACAATCAAGCTGAAGAAAGGCCCCAGGGCTATCCTGACGTAATCTCGTGTCTTCTTCTGATACGCTTTCTCGGCCGGACCTAGTATCGTTATCGTCCATTCTGGATTGCTGGCCTGCGTCACCTTTGAGTTCATGTATTGATCAACGAGCTGCTCGTAATCATTCTCCAAACGGATGATAGCCGAATTGATCCTGTCGATCTCACTCTCTTTCATCGGGTAGGCTTCCGCCTCGGTGGATATATCGGCCAACAGTCCTTTGATCGTCTCTTCCTTGCTCTTGATAATGCCAAGTCGACTGCGGGCGAGAATCTTCAGCGACCTTATCTCGTCGTTGATCATGGTTTCCAGGTTCTCTATCTGGCTTCTGATCTTCACCCGTTCCCTGTTGGATTCCGTATAGTTGACCGAAAGACTGACCTCTTCCATCCTGAGCCGGAGCAGATCCTCGTGAAGCTGATCAAGTACGGTTTCTCTTCTACCTTCCGTGTACAATGCGCTGGAGATAGAAGACTGCTCATTAAGATCCAGCTCACTGAACTTCTCGAGCCGGTCGATCACTTCCTCCAGCTCCCTCCGATCCTGGACGATCTCGCCCAGAAGCACTTCGTATCTATCAAGGCGGTTTAGTGTATTGAGCCGCTGCGTCTTTATATCTACAATCCTCCATTCGTCCTGGACTTCCCGCTTCCGGTCCCTCCAGTATTCGAGCTCATCCTTCATGCTCTGCATCTCGCTCAGGAAAAAATCCTCCATCTCGGGAGGTGTTCGTACCTCCTGGTAATACTCCTTGTAGGCGTTTGTGACAGAATTGACGGCCGCCTCACAAAGCAGTGGATCACCTGATGAGTAGGTGACCCAAAGAACATTCGAGGTCGATATCACTCCCGAGTTTATCCCCCCTGGATTGATATCGATTTCGTATTCCGGTTTGCCGGGATAATAACGGGGTAGCAATTCCCGCGCTCTATCGATCACCATCTGTGATTTGACCATCTCTATCTGCGAGGCGATCTCCTCTTCCCAGGACAGCGTTCGAACGTTCGAGCTGAACACGCTCGTGGCCTCTCCACGCTTCACGAGCATCTTGGCGGAAGATTCGTATGCGGCCGGCTCCTTTATATTCAGGAAGATTACAAAAGATGTCGAGACAACCACTATCCCGATTATGATCCACTTGCGGCGGAAGATGACCTCGAGAAAGTCTTTCAAGGTTGATTCTTTACGGCTTTCCAGCTTTTCCATTTCCCTCTAGATTCCCTCTTCTATCCTGTAGTGATAATAATCGTAGAGCACTTCCTGATTGACGATCTGCCATCCCCTGAGATACATGGTTGTAGGGCTTGTCAAGATATTGGAAAATGATGCGACAAATTCCTCAGCCTTCGAAATCACCGATTTCGGAACCATAACAATATCGTTATCTTTAATGGGGATGTCCATATCATACCTGTGATCTTCGATGATGCTCTTCAGATCTACCTGGATTCCGACTATATGGGCGGGAGCGATTCGTCTGATGATCAGCACGCTGTTCAGCTTGGCCTTCGGTGTCACACCCCGCCCCATCGATATTGCCTGCATCAGGGATATTTCACTCTCGATCGGATAACCGCCGGGTTGCGTGACCTCGCCCATCAAATAAACCATTTTCGGCTGGAACCTCTTTACTACTATAGCGATATCAGGATCCTTCACTATATCCGAAAAACTCATTGTCAATAGGCTGTCCAGCGCCGTCACCGTCATTCCGGCTACATTTACTTCGCCCACATACGGATAGGAGATCTTGCCGTCAGGTCTCACCGTAATATCCCTGCCCGAATATTCATCGTTGTACAGAAATAAAACGTCGAATACATCTCCGTAGCCGAGCACATACGTATCCCCTTCAGGCTGTCCGGGGATTTCCTCGAGAATCAGCTTGCCGCTCACCACTTCCCCATCACGGCGGGTGAACATCTTGTTCCCGCCTCCACATCCTGAAGTTAATACAAGACATGCTATTAGAACTGCTACTGTCAGTCTCGGCATATTGGACATCATCTCCTGGGTACCGGCTAGACTAATATCTGATAATCCTCTCCCTGCATCTTACGAAATCGGTAAAAATCTGCAATTTTAAATATATTATGTCAATGGATTTTATGGCAAGATATATGCCAGGCTCAATATGCTCCTTTCCTGGCAATTATGGCCGGAACCGTCTTCAGCATGATCTTGAGATCCGTTGAAAGGCTCCGCTGACGAATGTATTCCAGATCAAGCCTCATCCACTCCTCAAACCCTATATGGCTTCTGCCAGTGATCTGCCAGAAGCATGTTATACCTGGAGTTACATCTAGTCGTTTCCGCTGCCAGGGCAAATAGTGGCAAACCTCGGACGGAAGGTTGGGACGAGGGCCGACGATACTCATATCGCCTTTGAGAACGTTGATAAGCTGGGGAAGCTCGTCAAGACTGGATCTGCGAAGGAAAGACCCGACCTTTGTAATCCTGGGATCCTCCTTTAGTTTGAAGACCGGTCCGTCAACGCCGCTGAGCGGTTTGAGCGATCCGATTATCCTTTCCGCACCGTGTACCATGGAGCGGAACTTGAAGAAATCGAATTCCTTGCCGTTCTTCCCCACTCTCTTCTGCTTGAAGAGGACGGGGCCTTTGGAATCCAGCTTGATAAGTAGAACAACCACTGGAATAATGGGCAGGAATAGGATCAGGAGTAGAATGGCAACGAGTACATCGGTAATCCTCTTAGTAGCCATGTACAGAATCCCTCTCCCACTAGAACGGCCGTGAACTATACCGAACACGTTGTCCGGCTCCTGCTTCAGCTCCTTGAGTTCGGGATATCCAGTCATTTTAACGCTCCGGTTCAAAATCCCTTGGCATATCGCCTTCATTTCCGGGCATTAAAAAACATCTGCCACAGAAATTCGCTTCAAAAGCTAAAACAATATGCCTATTGCAGTTCAGTCTTCAGAGCAAATTTCTTTAGCAGATGTTCTTTTTACTTACCTCCTCGATCAATATTGTATCACAAAGATGCATGTTTGTCAATATATTAGATCATTCCAGGCGGGAATAGGAATGGACAAGGTGACCCCTTTGTTTTTTTGAAGAAGATTCTTTGTATTGGGGAGCGGGTGTGGGATCGACTTCGATCACATAGCCCGATATCGAATTTTTCTCATCCTGCAGAATCAACGGTAAAGCGTTATATGGTCTATGTGACTTTCATTAAAGCTCAGAATCCGTACAACACCGATACCACTGCATAATGAAGCCAAGCGAAGTTGTACACCTCCTCGACGTCTGCACCCCCCTCGAGCGTTCGGTACCCTCCGGTGACTCTCAACCTCTCGTTCATTGAATAGCATAGCTTTAATGAAAGATCTTCCGCGCGCCCTGGTCCACCCGCCAGTGCGTCGATATCTAAAATTATCCCCCATCGCCGGGATAATTGATAATCGAGGCACAGATGAACTAGTGGTACAAATCCAAGATCCGTTTTCTCGGAGGATTCTCCTTCCTGCTCGAGCCGGATCTTGGCATCACGGATCTTAGCCGTGAATCCTATCCATCCATTCATCCTTGGCTTATCAAAAAGCAGATAACGGTATGTCAAACGCCAGGAATTGAACTTGTACGTCGCATCTGTTCCAACTTCCGGATCAAAGCTTCCACCCTCGAATTCGACAGGGTACGAGAAAACACCCTGCTCTGTGTACTTCAACGGGGCCAAAAGAGCCCGCAATTCATGCTTTCCGCTTATGTTCCAGGTGACGTATATTCTGCCCGCCGGATACGGTCCTCTGCCTACGAGATCAACAAGCGAGAAGCGTGTGCCGCTTTCGCTGTTTGGTATCTGCACGTTGTTGCGGCTCTGCACGACCGGACCTAATTCGAGCTCTACGCTGAATCGAGATCCACCTACCTCCCGTGCAGATGCGAATGAGAACGGTATGGCGAATGATACCAGTAATACTGCTGTCAAAATACGCATTTCCCCTTACTCCTTATATAATGATCGGTTTAATAACTGTTGCCCGGTATTCTTAGAGCTTGAAACACTGCTGAACGTCGTGAAAGAAAAGCGCTGTTTTTGCTGTTCATAATTTAATACACCTAATGACTATGAAAGCTCCCACTCCGTAACCATCGAGAACCGTTTCCCCGGTCTCTCCCGGGATAAGAGTCTGGCCGATCTTATCATCCGTAAAGCCTGCTTCGACGAGGTGTCCCAGCACCTCACCCGTGGAGAAGAAAGAGGCATCTTCGTAGAATTTACTGCTTTTTCCCTTGTCGGCATACAGCTTTCCCAGATCGCTCTCCCTATCAATGAATGCTACTAAGATGCAACCTCCTGGCTTGAGCACCCTCCACGCTTCCCTGAACGCCTCGCCCACGTCATCGGCAAAGCATATGACCGTCACCATCAGGACGAGATCGAATCGAGCATCGGGAAAAGGCAGCTTTTCAGCTACCCCGGAGAGCACACGAACACCACGTTCCCTAGCTTTTAGCGCCATATTGCTAGAGGGCTCGACACCGAACTGCACTCCCAGGCGAGCGGCGAACCTTCCCGATCCTACACCCACCTCGAGGCCATCCGATCCGGCGGAAGGCATAAGCCTTCTTATAGCTTCCAATTCTGCTTCGTATATATCAACATTGCGTTCGAACCATTCGTCGTATTCATCACTGAACCTCTCGAAAGACTCCATTTTCGGCATTTGGAACTCCGGACTCAGATTCAAGTTTCTCTATTTACAAAGCTCAATTTAATGAATAGATGGCAATCCATGCGACGCTTAACTAAACAATGGGTTGTCTCCCCTTACTCCTTAAAACATAGATCACCCAGGGAGCGATACGAGTCTCATTGATCCATTGATACGGTTCTGTTCCGTCCGCGAGTGGCCTGTGTTCGGCCACCGTTTTCAGTCCGGAAATATCGTATACCTCCCGGTAGTCCTCGTCAGACCACACAACATCGACAACGGGTCGCTTGTCGGTCGTCTCTGTTATTATTATCCTTACCTCATCTCCACTCCTTGCGGTTTCATTCTCCGGGAAATCTTTTGTAGAGAACGAGGCCCATTCATGGAGGTAGATCTCGGGGGAGGAGACGAGATTTATCATTGAACCTTCAGGGCTCAAGAGCCTATTTATTTCACCCAATAACTTCACCTTCTCATCCCTTGTTCTTACGTTGTCAAATGTGAATGCCGATAAGACTAGATTCATGCTCCCGCTTTCAAACTGGGTGAAGTCATCCGCTCCCACTCTGAGATACATACCCTCTGGATCGCTCTCCCTTGCTTTCTCCAGCATATCTACAGCCACATCGATTCCGATCACGTCAAATCCCAGTCCCTTGAGGAACCGTGTTGAGCGGCCCGTGCCGCATCCGAAATCCATGGCCTTCGTCCCTTTTACATAGTTGCTAATCAACACTGGCAAATCTCTATAGGCCAAATAATAAGTGCCCGGGAAATCGAGCTCCGCATAGGCCTTCGCTCGTTCTTTATCGTTATACACATTGAAATCCGACATATGTTGCCCCTGTCAACTCTGTCCTATTTTTATTGAGTCGCCATAATTGTCGTATGCATAACCACATACTATAGCGCCTACAGCACCGCCGACGAACTGGCTCGCCATGTATCAAAGAGCGTCGTGGTATTTCAATCTTCCGGCTGCAAAAAATCCGAGTGAAACAGCCTGGTCCAGATGCGCTCCCGAGATGTTGCCAACGGAATATATCATGACCATTCTATCATCGGGTATCCACAGGTTGTTCCTTCCGCTTCGACACTCCTTTTATCCGAGCAATCGATCACCAACTGAATATACTTCTTCGAAAACCTAAGCATCATCACTCTGAGGTTTGATCCGCCATGCAACCACAAGGCCAGCAAGGGTCCAGACCACAATGTCATACACAGCATAAGCTATGGCGCCTTTCATAGGTTAATTCGGGATTGAAGACATATCTTCCAGGTTCTTCGATCTTCTCTTTCAATAGCTCGTACACTTCGCGCTCAGCGGGTATCGTTTTCATGTCAACGTTGGCTCTAAATCTAAAAATGCCGTCTATTACTCATACAAACAGTTATATGAAATCACGAGCCCGTAATTCAACTACATCTTTTTTCCAACCAACCGTACTTTTATTAATCGCCTTATGATATTTTTGCTTGCCATAGCATTTCTCAGTCTTTTCGGCATTATACCAAGCATCATTTCAATAATTATCGGTAGTAGTACGGGCGTCCTAATATACCTCCCCATAATGCTGTTAAGAATTAATACCTTCGAAAAGCCGGCATTCTTAAACATCCTATTGAGTTCAAAACAAGTATATTCCTTCAAGTGCAGCCCCGTAGCCACATCATCAAAGTACTTTGATATGTCATGAGGCCCGTTCATTCTATTCGGAGTTATGCAAATGTATATACCGCCGGGTTTGAGTGCAGCTATGATATTTGTTAACTGATCCAGAGCATCATCCGGATGCAAATGTTCCATCAGCTGATTCGAGTATACAATATCGATACTTTTATCAGGCACGGGAATACTTGTACCATCAGATATCAATAATGAGAAATTGTCCGGCACGCTCAGAGCAGCCGTGATCTTTCTACTTACATCCAGGGCATATACTTTCTTTACGTATTTTGCTACATGAAATGAAAGTGCACAGTCACCCGCACCCACTTCCATAAACACTTTTTTATCATCGAGATATATTTTTAGAAAATTCATTTGCTTAAGCACCTCTTGTTTTCTTATATCTGGTGAAGCTTTTCGAGCGAGCAGTGTGTGGTGAGGAACGCGTCTAAACAGTTCATCGTAAATGGACGTATACAGTTCAGCCCTCTCGCTTTTACTGGCTTTTCTCAATTTATTTGCGAGCTCTTTTTCAACTTCGTAGTGTTCCCTTAGTTCAGATGCGCTTCGCGCTCCTTTATTTCTTGAAGGCATTATCACAAGGTCTCCCATCCAGAATCATTCATGTACAACAACTATTGCTGACTCATAAATACCTGTTCTTCCGGAGATTTGTCTTCGACTCCTAGCCAAATTCGAGCCGTCTGCATGTTTCCGAATACGATGACACTTTTTGGATAATGAAGCTCCGCCATGCCCTCATAATACCTTGCTAGATCCCATGAGTGTGAATCAACATATGGAACTACTATAGCGCACTTATGTAGCGTGGGCAGACCTTTAATCGTTTTTCTTTTGTCAATAATCTCTGAAATATCTTTCTTTGATAATTCCATAGTTGCTCCCGGTTGGATTTCGATGAGCTCATTAAGAGGTTCTTTGACACGCTTATCCATTGGATGTGCAATTTCGTAATCTACAAAGTCCTTGGCGGTTATCACCCCGGTTCCAACAGCGTGAATGAAGTGTCCATCACGGAAGACATCATATTTGATAGGCATAGGGCATCCCTTCCTTGTTTCAGTTTCCATACAAGCGGTGAATCAGCCAGTGATGCTTTTCGCTAGACTACCGTCACGTTATACTTCATTCAAATATGTATATGTTATCATATGTCAGAGTCGTATCCAAGTGAACCAACCTGAAACCAGCCCGAGAACATTGGTCGATTACTACTTGTCGGGAGACCGCATGGCCGCCATGATCACGCAACCTCTTTGGATCAAATGCAATAACCGCCAGACGACCTTCCGGCTTCAGGCTCTCCCTCGTATTCCTGAGGAGTGTCACGGGATCTGTGAACTCCTCGTACGTATTTATTATATAGACTAGATCGAGCTCTCCATCGGGAAATCCCGTCTCGACTGGTCTGCTGCATATCACGATCATATTCTCGATCTGTTCCCTCTTGCAACGTCGCTTCATGAACCGAACTGCCTTGGTATCGATATCGTTGGCGAAGACCTTGCCGGACGGTCCCACCCGAACCGCGACCCTAACGGCAAACCTGCCATTGCCGGCCCCAATCTCTCCGACCATCATTCCCGGACCTACGCCAATTATATCCATGATCTTTTCCGACGGCTGGAATGACTCGAATCTCTCCTCCCACTCCTTGGACCAACGGTCACCTCGTCCGCAGGATGTTACAATCAGCAGGATAAGTAAATGAGCTGTAATACGTGTAAATTTACCGAGTGCCACGTACAAGTTTTCTCGCTCCCTTCGGCATGGCATCCCGCACTATCTACCATAGACTTTTGAATGAACCTTTTCGATAACACGAGCAAGTTCCGATAGGTTGTGATCACCTTCCGCCCGATCGGCCGCATGTGATGGTTAGGATGATCCTAACGGTGTTACTTGTGACATGTACAACTGCCACTTCCCATCACGATTAACGTACAGGTCAATGAACCTTAATCTGTGTTCAAACTCACATCCGGCAAAAGTGCCATGAATGTAGCCCTTGCCTGCAATAATGCCGACCTCACCGATAATTCTCACTTCCACATCCTCCACATCGTAAGTGTCTAGTTTCGCACATCCGGGTTGATATGCATTAATCGACAAATCTCTATCCTGCGGATTCCCAAGTGGATCGTATCCGATATATTCCTCCGCCATCAGCTCTTTCATCGTTTGGACATCGTTTGAGAATAGCGCCTCTCGAAACTTGTCAAATACATCTAGAAGTTGGTCTTTCTCGCCCATTTCGCCTCCTCAAAACAGTCTTACATTATTCGCTTAAGTCGTTGTCATGGCAATACTTCTCTTGCACCGCAAGAACCGTTACCCCAAACCGCCAGCCGAAGCCGGTATTAGGTTTAAAACGAGCAATGAATCCAACCTATTTTAATACAGCACCTATGATAGCACAAACCAAAGCTAAGTTCATCGCTGATATATAGGAATAGAACCATGCTCCCGGTTTGCCATCCTCCTGCATCGTGATCTCGTAGTATTGATGAATGTATTTCAATATCAATAATCTGAAGAACAAAATGCTGATTTTATGGCCTCGCCTGGAAACATACGATGCCATCACCACTGCTGATATGATCCCCCAAACAACACTAGCGATCGCTATTCCAAAAAATACAGTACTCATAACACTCCTTAGCATTTTGTAGTGTTCATGACAATAAACACCTGCGTCGAGACGCTCTGTCGATCGTCTCATGCAACACGTCGTTCGACCTTCACATTGCTTGGTCAAACTCGCCTCTGTATCTGGCCGTGCCGGATACGTCCGCCATTGCCGCTTCATCAAGAATCAGCACCATGAATGCTTCGTCCGGAATCCCATCCCACTGGCACGAGAGACCGTGGTTAGAGGCCGGCACGAATCCAAACCGCGGATAGTATTCCGGGTGGCCTAGAACGATGATAAACGGACAGTTCCGTTCGCGCATCTCTTTAATTCCGGTCTGGACCAGCATCGAACCGATCCCCTGGCGCTGCCGCTCCGGCAGTACGGCCATGGGCGCTAGCCCCATCCCTCTTGTGACTTCTTGCCCGCCGGATACTAAGACCGGGCTGAATAAGATGTGACCAAGGATCCTTTCATCTTCCACCGCGACAAGTGATACAGCATCCGGGCATGCGTTACGGAGAGAGTCGACTATTTTCGCTTCCTCTGTTCCGTCAAAGGCCATCTCGTTGATTGCTCGTACTCCAGCGATGTCCTTTGATTGCTCCGGTCGAATTGTTATCATGTTTCCCCCTTAAACCTAACGGTCTATCGGATTGTGATTCGAGGCATCGTCGCCGCGGATAAAGCGTCACACTTCCCCGACGTGAGTCTGATGAACGTGTTGTCGTCATAGAAACTCAGGTTATATTTTCCCCGAATTCAGAATCTCTCCCAAGATTCAATTTCACCATCGACGATTTCAAATAGTGGATGTGCTGCAACTTCATCGTTCAATAATAGCTTCTTGTACTTATCATTATCCCGATCCTTCAACTTCTTCAGAAGGAGCCGGTATTCGTAGGCAATCTGACCACTTGTTACCTTGACTTTGCTATTTAGGTTTTTGCCGCCTATCTTCCTCTTGTTGAAAGAGTATCCCCTTTCATCTGCTTCTCGTGCCACTGCCCGCAAATAACTGGCTATCGCTCCCAAGGGATCCGAAGATGATCTGAAACGTATAAGTTGTGGATGATTTATGTATCCGGCAGTCTTTCCGGTTAATACCTTCTGGGCCAACAGCCCTTCACGCCATAGAGCAACCAGCCCTTTAGAGTCCAGATACTCTGGACTTAATGACCAAAGCCTCATTATTTCCCCTAAACCAATCTTACGTTCCCGCCATCAGGTACTGCTAGCACCGGCCAGGTAGTCATTATTTCTGTGGTTACTCATTAACTTCTCCGTGGCCCTCCCAGTGCTTGAGCAATGCGACTTGCCTCTGCTTCACCGAAGTCCCCCATAATTATGGCGCGTCCAACACGGATTGGAGCTATGATACGAGGTGCAGACATAATCTTGCCACTCCTCCAATCCAGGAGCCATCTCGTCTTCAACAATTCGAAACTCCAACGTCACGTCTTCCTTTTCTGAGCAACTAAACAATAGAACCATTATAAATGTTGCAACCAAGCATCCGCGTACCATTTCTCATCACTTCCGTGTTGCTTGCTGCTGAGCTTTATCGTCGACTCCCGGCTCGCCAGACTCTACCTTCCGCTTCCGTGCTATTCCTACGATAAAAAAGATGACACCTAGCCCTATTATCCCTGTTCCAACGCCAGATGCATCCGTTGCATGCTGGGCTATGCTGAGTGCAACGCCGGCCCCCATGAAGCATACTCCTACAGCAATAAAGGCCACTGGATTCTTTCTTCTCTTCTTGCCTGTCATCTAATCTCCCATGTCCTGATCCAAGTCAGTTTCAATATACATATCCCAATAGGCATAACGCTTCAAATCATCGATAGCTTTATGAATAGTGAACTTGTGCTATTTGCCATCTGAATGTATTCGCCTTGTTAGCAGCTTGCAGATTGTAGGTCTACATTCAAATTGAAATTTACCGTTCAAAGGGTATTGGTATGAAGTCAAGCGCAACGCATGGCTTATCGCCGACGACCCATGCATCATGACCAGGACCAACTTCAAAGGCTTCTCCGGGCCCAACTTCTATTTCATTCCCTGATGAGTCCTTAATGACAATACTTCCAGAAATAACGTAGCCGATGTGATTTTCTGATGGTTTACCTGTTTGCACACCTGCATGTTCGCTCCACTTCCATCCAGGCTTGTAAGTGCCCAATCCAATCGAACAAGAACTCAGTAAAACACTGGAACGCGTACTTCCATCGATAAATTTTCTAACATCATCTGGTTCAGCATGATGTCCTTTAACAAAACCTGAATCTGACTTTTTCATTTCTTCCCATATTGCAGTTATCTACGGCTGCTATTCCCAACCTTCAGAGAGTCCGCGCGACGAAGGCAGCTAGTTGCATCACAGCAACGGTGTCAACTGCTCCTACATGTTCAATTTATTCATCGGATTCTATTCTTTTTCCGAGACTCACTACATCATCTTCTTTAAATCCGATTCTTTTATAGAAATCAATAACTATTTTATTTGAACTCCGCACTTGAAGATTAATCTTTGGACACCCAAGGGAGCGAAGATGCTTTTCTGCTTCATCCATCATGGATCTGCCAATGCCAGTCCTCTGGTGATCAGGATGAACGGCAAGATAATTGATACAACCACGGTGGCCGTCATACCCGGCCATGACGGTAGCAATAAGGCGGCCGTCTGAACAGGCGACTAGAAACATATCCCCCTGGACTTTGAGTTTACGTGCAATGTCATGGCGAGGATTATTCCAGGGGACCACAAGACCGCAGACGGTCCACAATCGAACTACAGCCTCTTCATCACCAGATTGGAATGGTCTTATTTCCATTCGAACAGCTTTCGTCAAAACGTTATTCCTCAGCTACGTACAATTAGTCGCTGACATTCTCTCTTAATGGTCGCGATATAGTTGCCTGGATGCTGCTTGTGATGGTTAGACATGATTTTCACCATCTTCAAATTCAGCCGACCTCCTCATGATTACGGTATCCATACCTCTTTGTATATAATCACGACTGCGATTTAAAAGAAACACAGGGGCATCTGCTTCTCTACATAGAGAAAAACCTGCAGTCGAGTAGAAATCGGCTAGATGTCTAAAGGGCACGCACCAGCATTCTCTTTTTCCAACATCTTTAATCACCGCTTCGAGCAGTTTCGTTCCAATCCCTTTGCCCTGCAAACTCTTAATAACGTACAGACCACGCAATACCAAAATACCTCTTTCTTTGCAGAGTCTTGCTAAACCAACAATCCCATTCTTTTTGCGGGCTACAAATACTATCTCCGTATCTTTAACATGCCCGGAATACCCGACATTTTCGTAGAAGCTATTGGCTTCTGTAAGTACCTCTTCTCCCATCCTTCGACTTATAGTCAAAACCAATTTTTCAAACATCCTCCACATCATCCTCGTGTGGAGCGGCTAGGCGCATACGCTCCTGTCTGCGAGTTCAACCCCTCAATCATCGTACTCGAAGATTAAATATGCTTCGCTGTATTTCATGCGTGACCGAAACTATCCAAGAGAACCCCCCCACCTTGCTCCAGGAATGGTGTTGGACCCTCCAAGAACTCTGCCTGAGCACCTCCCCCACCTCCACCCCAGAGCGCGGAGCAGCGACCGACATTCAGAACTGAACCTGGTAACAACCTGAAAAATGTCATACGCGTCCCAGCGGATGGTAGCGAATGTAGGCTTCGAAATTGATTAAACCGTGGTCACCCCACTGTTCCGAGAACTACCCATAAAGCGGCCCTGACACCGAGGAACCATCAGCTGGATACGTTTTAGATGTTCGCTTGTTACACCGCTCCATCTTCTCAACTCGACAACGGCTCTGTATCTTTACTGCCGTAGAATGTGATCAATGGCTTGATTGCAAATACGATGGCAAAAATCACAAACCACCATACATTCAACTCCATGATCTTTGGAATCAGCTTCACAATAATAAGGGCAACACAGATCGCCGCTGCCTGAGCCAACTTGGTATCGAGTATTCCGAGTCTTCTTGCTCTCCTATCGAAATATCCCCATATCGTCATCGCTAACCCCCATAAAATGTACTTATCTAAACCATATCGCCTTAGGACCTTGTACCTTCACATCTTTAAATACAACAACAGTAATGCCATCTGATGTAGGTTTTATGAGTTGTTAATAGCTTTATTCACTATTTTTGATTATCACTCCTGCTTTCAATAACGGGTCCAGCAGATTGGCCGCACCACCATGCTCGATTATTTTTCCATCCTTCAAACGGTCCATATTTACGCCAGTAAAGGTGATCGGCCTTCCGGTTGGCTTCATACCAAACCATTCATCCTTGAATGTGCCGGTAACCGTGTATGCCGTCGCTACCCATTCACCCTCTGATATTTGATCGTCGACGGTTAATTTTAGATCAGGAAAAACCCGTCTCACCCCAAGAATATGGTCAATTGCTCCTTCTATACCGATCCGATGACGTTCACCTTCATGCACTTCTATATAGTCCTCGGAAATAAATTCACGGATGTTTGATACATCTCCAGTGCTCTCTATCTCCTCGATAAATCGGCGAATAATATTTTTGTTGTCACGTGATTCCATATCCATTACTGCCTTCTTTCTAGCGTCCGCAACATTCGGTGTCAACGGTGGTGCGAGGCGCCGTCCGCTGCATTCTGAGGTTAGACGGAGTGGACTCATCGGACTTTCCTTAGATTCATCGTCTGACAGGCCTTGAGCGGTTTCCCTTTGCTTCCTAGCTCGATGATCATTTCAAAGCCACCCGACTGATCGAAACGAAGCGTCATGCGAGCTAAAAGGTTGCCATTTCCCTCTGCCGACTAGTGCCTCGTCCGCTTCATGAACTTGACCTCGTCGAAACTCGAGGGCACTTCGTCTAATAGGTTCAATCCATCCAGCAGGACTTTTCATTCGAGCAATACTGATTTCATCAGTATTTGAATTAACTATTCCGATATATTCCTTTATTTCTTTTGGTTTATTTCCTGCAGCCTTTATAACCGTTGGTTTGTCTATTTTTATTTCCACTTATCATTCCTTTCATCTTTGATATAACTTGTACATAACATGCAGGCAGACCTGGCGCTGGCCCTGTCGAAGGTAAAAGGCATGAGCCGGATCGGCACTCTAGCTGCAAGCGCTGTGACAGGGATAGACTGTCACGTTTATGCGTCGTTATACCTAGGCTTGTGCATTTGCCCCACGGCTACTCCTCCGCCTCCAGTTTCTCTATCCACTGAATAGCTGGACGCATATTAGGCATCAGCTCAACACATTTGCGGTAGTGTTCGAGGGCCAGCTCGCGGTTACCCATCTCACGGTGCAGGTTAGCCAGCCCCCAGTGGCCTCCTAAAGAAGTAGGGTAGAGTTCAATCAAGTATTCGAGGATTTCTCTTGCCGGATTGTCCCTGCCAATCTTGCTGAGCTCATCCGCCTTCACGTATAATGTCCTCTCGGGGATATCGACCTCGAATCCGAACATTTCGGATAGCGCCGAATAGTGTGATGTGATATCCGACAAAACCCGTACCTCACGGTTCTCAGGGAACCTATACTCGCAAAACAGCTCCCGGAGTCCTTCTCTCAGCTTCAGGAGTGGCAGGAAGTCTTTGCTGTCCTCTATGTAATGCGTGATGAGTTTCAAATTATGCGGGTCTTTTTCTTCGATCAACTCATCGAAGGCACGCATATATCCTACCTGTTCAGTTGCGTCGAGGGGACCGGCCCTGTCGGAGGCCGTTATCTGTATGAATGTGAATGACGGGAGTCCTTCGTCAAAAAGGTTGCTCATCATCTCCACAAGTACGTCGCGAACCTGACCGGAACGGAAGGGATTCTCCAGGATGAACGCGTCGAAGAGTCCCGGCCGTTTCGCCAGCGTGTAGATTCCGAACTCAGCACCTGCCTGCGGGCCGATTAACACCCGGTAGTCCTTGGTTCGGTACTCTCTTTCGATAAATGGTAGAAGCTCTTCGGTTATAAATCTGGAGAACGGTTCGATGCCACTCGGCATTCCAGGCCGCTCCACAGGGGACAGGTCACGGTACCTGTCCACGTTCGCCACGCCCACGACAATCATCTTCGGCATACTGCCCTCTTCAGAGAGGCGGTCCACGATATGTACAGCTTCGGCGAAGTAGCCCCTGATCTGGCCGCCGTAGAGCACATAAAGGACGGGGTAGGACATTCCGGTTTCCTCGTAGCCATTAGGCAGGCACACCAGTAATGTACGGTCCTCGTCCAACACGTCTGAGTACAGTAGTCTGAATGTGCCGATCGAGACCGGGGCACCGTCCTGGAACTCCTGGGAGTAGGCGGGTGAAGCAACTAGGTAACCGGCTGCGATCGCAACGGCCAGCACCATTTTGATACACGTGACGGCGAAGCATACACGTCTCATTTTATCCTCCAACATTGTTGACTCTAGCTCCGATCGTTGCTAATGCGATTGTTAGACTGTACCCTAAATAATCATCATTTATCAATATATTCAACGCTTCCTACCTCAACCGAATGCCATCGAATCTTTCTACATTTTGAACACCAGTCTATCGTATATGATATTCCAGATAGTTTTCCTACTCTAATTATTCCAGCTTCATCAGCTTTACGAACCTTTCCACACTTCTTGCACTTTACAATCCAGCCTGGAGCAAAACCTCCTATTAATCGGAGCCCCAAAAACAATAAAATAAAAAATCCAACCAAGATCAGCAGAGATTTGATAATTGATGTCATTTAACATCCCCCTAAATCAGCCGTCGCGGTAGGGACGCCAGTTACCCGGCGCCCCCCCGCACAGATCCCGGCGTGCGGGTTTCCCGCACCGGGCTCCTCAGTGATTCTCGCCTCCGCAATCAGGAATACATTCCTGACTTTGCTATTCCCTGCAGTGAGGTTTGCATTGTAGTT
>Ga0180431_10000887_pt1 | contig 42224 bp, 63 predicted proteins | sample SS_ome_11_FD_132459 | JGI IMG/M metagenome (GOLD analysis project Ga0180431, IMG submission 132459) | Hypersaline lake sediment archaeal communities from the Salton Sea, California, USA - SS_1_MS_1 metaG | ecosystem: Environmental > Aquatic > Non-marine Saline and Alkaline > Hypersaline >... | reverse complement strand
AATATCTGAGGGGGAGAAACGGAAAAAAGCGAAAAAAACCCCGGGTCCTATCTTGGATGATCGACGATAGGAGCCCGGGGGAAAACGGTGAACGGGTCTCTTGCGCTAGAGTCCCCCGTTTTTTCGTCTCGCTGAGGATTACTCAGCATCAACCATGACAGACCTCCCGCGGTTTTCACTTCCCGTCAGTTGCCCGGGTAGCATGATCAAAAAGAATGATACACAAGACCCCCGGACCAGTCAACCGAAAAAAGCGTTGACCCGCTCTCCCAGGTCATCCCCAGCCCCGCGGATCCACGCATCAATAAATCACCGCATTTAATGACCGCTATGTCCGCAAGGGCACAACGGCCCCATTAAATCGCCCGAATTATTGCATAAACGTATCGCCAGCCCGATATTACCTACAAATCACTCACTGTGGTCAAATGTGCGACAAATGAATATTTATTTTTTGGCCTCCCCTTACGTCCTAATAATTATGAATTATTTTTGCATAAATTTTCCTGTTAATTCCCGCGAATTAAAAATCCATGGTCCCTCATTTCTATGCATTTATCCCACATTTGACCACAGTGAGTGATTTGTAGGTAATATCGCCCGTCCGATACGAAAATTCAGAAAATCGGCCCTTTTTTCTCAAAGTCTCAAAACACCCCATCTATATACATAGGAGAGGACCTGAGGCAAAAGCGGCCTCTCGGCCCAGCGGAAAAGATAGTCTATTTATTTTCGCTTTTTTCGACCCCGATCGCCTATATACCTAGAGCTATAGCTATTTCAGACCTAAAAAAACATGTATAAACAAAGATCGCTATTTTTTGAGAGGTAAAAATCTGTAAAATTTCCGTGAGCGCGTCAGGCTTTTTTCTCAATGTATATTTATAATACAAACTTATAATCATGCATGTTTTTTGCGCTCTAAAACAGCTATAGCTCTAAGTATATAGGCAATCAAGGTCGAAAAAAGCGAAAATTAATCGAACCTATTTTCTCAAAAACCGGGGGCTCAATGAGGACCTGACCCAATCCCCGGACCATCGATCCTCGGGCCTCAATGTCTCCCGGTCAAACGGACCTGATCTCAGTGTTGAGGAAAGGCCTATTGACAACCCCTCTCTCATGGGTTACTTTTCCCGCGTTCGGATTTCGTTGAGGTTTCCTTTCGGCCTCAGCCCGGGTCAACACCCTCCCAGTTGGCCCGGGCATTTTTTTTGCTCAAAATGGTTGACTTTCGCTTTTTTCGGTAGTAAGCTCCCCTCTTGTCACTCACGTTTGAGAGCCTTGAGGGGAGCTCCCCTCCCCCCGGACCCTCTCAGACTCAAGACAACGTGAGTGACACTCTTACCGTCTGAGGGAGGACAATGAGCGATCGCGGTGAAATTCTAGGACATATAGCCTTCGGGCTTATCATGCTTGTGATCGTCCTCAACGTTTCCCTTTCATCAGATAGACCCCAGCAACCCGGCAAGCGGCCTCAGCCCGGGCCCAACTGGTTTGAGAGGCTTGCTCAACGTGTCAGGAGCCTCAAGCGATGAAACCCAGCACAAAGGACAAGCGGTCTCAGCCTCAGTTGCCCGTTGTTTACGTCAGGATCGATCCCGACAATCCCAGAATTGCTCATTTGTCAGACAAGAGCTCACCGCGGCAAGGCCCAACCTATTGCAAGCTCAAGCCTGACAACACCGTTGCCGTGATCACCGATAGCAAGAGCTTGACCCGTGAGAACATTTATAAGAATTGCAACGCGATCGTGAGGAAACGTGTGAGGCGAAAAGCGCTCAAGGTCTGAGCAACTATCCTGGGAGGGATCATGAAAGTATTAGAGGAACACCGCAAGCAATGGCAACCGTGGATCAATTTGCATAATCGGAGTCGGTCAAGAGATTATCGAAAAATAATCAAAGAAACTCCCTCGAAATTTAGGCCCCTTGTTGCCGCGATTCTCGCCGTTGCAAAATGGCATCCCTTACAAACAAAGTTTAGAATTGGGCACGGTTCTTGCGGTTTGTGCGTCCAGTATCGACACGGAAATGGGCATTGTGGGAAATGTCCTCTCCCCAAAAAGGATAAAGGGAAACGATGCACAAGCATTGACTCTCTTTATACTGCTGCAACGTACTACAACCCGAATCGGGATCTATACAGGTCAAGAATGTTCAAAGCTCTCTATTCGATCTATGTCGATGAATACGAGAAACTCTTTGGGGAGGGATCAAAATGAGTAACATGACGATCGTACATCTCAAACTCAATGAGATCATGCTCAAGATCGGTGAGCACATTGGTCAAGGGTATTACAAATATACCTTGAGAGAAAACAAACTCATCATTGAGGAGTTTGATCTAGCTCTTGTCGAATTCATTGAGAGAGCGGTCAAAGACGCAATCGAGGATCGGGAAACGTTTGACCGGGATCCCGATCCCCCGCGGGATCGTGTTTCATTTCCTATCGATCTCAAAACCCGTTGTTGTGAGTTGTGCTCTCATTTTGAAGAGCATAGTAATGAGACGGGTCGATGTAACCAATTCGACAACGCTACAGTTTACAAGCCGTATTGTTGCTCCCGATTCCTGAGACGTGTCAAGCCCATTTGTCAGAATTGTGACCACTTCGATCCCATCAACGGGGCTCAAGGGACTTGCGGTCTTGATGAGGAGGTAAGGACGCGGGTCCATACCTGTAAGCAGTTTCAATACACCGTCAAGGACTCAGACATTGAGCGAGAGGCCCCGGCCCGTCCCCCGGACCGCTGCTCAGACTGTCAACACGAATTCAAGCGCAAGCCCCCAACCCTTGAGCCCCTCAGGTTGTGTCCCTTTTGCGGATCTGACGCGATCGAGGTCACTGTCAAAGGAGGCTGGGTCACTGTTTGCTGTCTCAACTGTCACCGTCCGGGTTGCCCATATGACACAACCGGGCCTTTTGCATCAACCAAAAAAGAAGCGATCAAGGCCTGGAATCTGAGAGCTTTTGAGACGGGGGATGACTCATGAGGGACAATGAGCAAACGCGGCAACTCATTTGCAGGATGACGGGGATCCCGTTAACAACTCAAATCGATCGAAATGGGATCCTTTGGGCGTTAGGAGTTGCACTGCTTGATCTCAAACTTGAGGTCAGAGTCATCCGTTTTGTTTTGCTCATTGTCCTTGTATCTCTTTTCGCGGTGATTTTTTCAATAAGCTGGGAGGGACCATGAAAAAGCGTTTCTCATGTCGGATCGGGATCCACAAATACCGACACGTCAAGATCGAACAATTCGACTTGCCCAGCTTAGGGGATCGGATGACAGGTGAGATCACAACCCGATCTTGTGTCCATTGCAGCAAGGTCAAAGAGCAAACCGGGAGACTCATCAACAACGGCCTCAGCGCTGATATTGTTCTTGAGGACCTGATTGCCTATCGGGAATATGAGGAGAGACAAAATGAAAAAGTATAGACTTGAGGAACAATTGCGATTTGAGGACATCAACCGTTTGATCGTGCGGTCTAAGATCTCAAGGGCCTTGCATATCGTTGAGCTTGTTGCTCTCACTTTGATTATACTCAAACTCACGGGGGTTTTCTCATGAAATGGATTCTTGACCCCGGTCACAGTGGACTAGTTGACGGATATTATCTGACACAAGGCAAGCGCTCCCCTGAGGTCCCTCCCGGGATCTATGAGGGAGAATTCAACCGTAACGTTGCTTTCTACATTGAGCAACTGAGGGACGGTGACACGGTGATCACCGCTCAAGGACCTCTCAACCCAACCCTTGCCTCAAGGACCGCTTTTGCGAATATGCTACACAAGAAATTCGGCAATTGCGCTCTCATCTCGATACATGCAAACGCTGCTCAAGGCAACGGTTGGACCCCCGCTCAAGGTCTCACGGTGTTTACTCATCCCCAGCCCAGCCCACGATCGGCAACGTTGGCCTCATTGCTTGAGGATGAATTAAACCGGGTCAAATACACTTACTCAAGAGGGATCAAAAAGGCCCGTTTTGCAATGCTCACAAAGACTCAATGTCCCTCAGTTTTGCTTGAGTTGGGATTCATGACAAACAAAGAGGAGGCTGAGAGATTGGCCGATCACTATACGCAACTCAAGATCGCTGAGGCAATCTCCCGGGCAATGACAAGCTATGAGGAGATAATATGACTGAGACTCAATATAAGATTTCGATCAAATGGTCAGCGATTGCTATTAGTGAGGTTAAACATGCAACTGTTTTGGGATCCTCAATAACCGCTTGCGGGAAAAAGATCCCTCAGAGACGTTATCATTTTTCTCATTTCAACTATCGAAAATGCAAAATATGTCTCAAGGTCTTGCAACCTTTCGAAGTGAGAGATCTCTCATGACTGATCAACCTGTCAACAACCGCGATCACTTGCTCACTGAGACCTTTGAGAAAACTCCTGACATGAGTGCTCAACCTGAGGAGTGGAGAGAGCACAAAATCAAAGCGCTGGTCAAATTGGGTTATCCTCAAGAGCTAGCTGAGAAAAGAGTTGATGAGCCCGGGCCTGATGTGTTTGTCAAGCAACGGGTCATGAGTGATCTTTCCCGGGGAGTCCCCCTTGAGAAAGCGATCAAGAGAGCTCACAAGGCCTGGAAAAGACGTTGTCAGCTCGTAAGAAATGAATACTACCAGATCACCGGGAAAAAGCTCAAATGATTGACTATACAGTGATTCAAACGGTAACAGGGAAAGATCTTGATGATTACGGGCAACTTTTCGGAATTCATCGGAGCAAGGGATCTGACGCTGAATTTAGGAAACGGATCCTATTCTATTTGACCAAACCAACGCCCGGAACAAAAGAAGCAATCGCGGGATCTTTTGAGGATTTCAAACACAATCAGATCCCTTTAGGGGTTGAGTCTCGCTTGATTATTCGGGGGAGACCTCCCCGGTTTTCAATTTGGGAAAAGTTGGCAATGTGGTTTTTGAGACTCGCAAAATACGAAATCATATAGCTCAATCTGACGCTCAATGAAACGGTCTCTCAACCCGCGAATTCTCGATCTCTATTTGTCCTTAGGACGTGAGCTTTTTCCGCTCATCCAAAATGACAAGAGACCACTTCACAAAGAGTGGAGAAAAAGACGCTATACACCGTCAGAGTTATACGGATACGTTAAGAAAGGTTGTAATATAGGCTGGCGGTTGGGTCCCCTCGATTGTGTCATTGATGTTGACCCGCGCAATGATGGCAAACGCTCTCTCAAGAAACTCAACCGGGACCTCTCAACCTTTGACCTTAGTGACATTTACCCCACTGTCCAAACCGGGGGAGGGGGTTTGCACTATTACACAACTCTCCCTGAGCGGGTTTCGATCCGAAAGAATCTCAAGGAATATCCCGGGATCGATTTCCTCTCATTTGGGCGTTATGTCGTGATTGCTGGGAGCTCTCATCCCTCAGGGATCCCCTATCGGTTTGACGAGTTGTCACCGTTTAAGCGGTTGGGAAAGAAAATCCCAAAAGACTTATTTGACCGGATCGGAAAATTTGACCTTGAGGATGACATTGCAAAGATCAGCGCTTGCAATACGATCGCAACCCGGACACTCAAGGACTTGCTCAAGCAACTCCCAATTGAGGAGTATGACTCTGATGATAAATGGTTCCCGATCATGGTTGCCGCTCATCATGCAACTCAGGGTTTCGGTCTTGACGTTTTTCTCAATTGGTCTTTGGGGGATCCTCGATATGCTGATCATGCTGAGCGAATTAAACGACGTTGGGAGAGTTTGAGGCATGACAGCGACTCACAAATAACAGTCAATACAATTTATGCTGAGGTCATTGAGAGAGGGGGTGAGCTCCCCCCGCTTGCCGTTGTCAGGGACTTTGAGATCCTTGACGGGCTTGACGCTGATGAAAATGAGGAGTCAGACGAAAAGAAAAAGTCCATACTGGACAAGAAATTTTCAAGAAAAAAGGTCATCAAAGAGGCCCGGAAACTCACAAAATATTCTGCAGCAAAAGCGATACATGGGATCCTTGATAAGTGTCACAATTTTTCTGAGCTTGATACTGAGTATATCCTTGCGATCATTCGCACAAAAACTGAAATGCCTCTTCCGTCCCTTAGACGTACCCTCAATGAGAGGAGGCGAAAAGCGCTAGCCTCTGAGGATGACATTGAGGATCTAGGATACTACCTCACTCAAGAGACCATCAAGCAAGCTCGAAAGAATGACTCAGATATTGTGTATGCAATTGACTCAAGATTTTGGGAATTTGATACAACTCATTGGATCCCGGTCCCCTTTGCAGTCATGAGATCGAGAGTATTGGACCGGGCAAAAGCGATCAAGAAAGAAAACCCATCAATAACTCAGCCGATCTCCTCTCTTGTTATGCAAGCAACTCAATTACTTGAAGCTGAAACAGCTAGGCAAGACGATCTCTTTGGTTTCCAGAAACCCCCCAAAGCAGTAATCAACACAAGGACCCATGAGATACATATTGACATTGCAACCGGGGAGTCAGTTGCTCAAGAGCACAATATTGAGAGTTATCTCACCTATTGTCTCAATGCTGAGTATGACCCTCAAGCCCGTTGCGGTCTGTTTGACCGGACACTCAATGAGATCTTTGATTGCTACATAACCCGGGATCGAAAAGAGGTCATAAGACATTTATGGGAGGTCATTGGATATACAATACAGCCTCACAAAGATATTGCTTGCTGGGTCCTTTTTCATGGATCAGGATCCAACGGTAAAACGTTGATCCTCAATATCGTCTCAGCTCTCCTGGGAGATTTTGCGCTTGAGAAATCGATCCGTGAGCTTGACGTTGCAAAAAATGCTCATGCATTTGCTGACCTCCCGGGCAAGCTGGCAATGATTGATGAGGACGTTTCAAGCTCAACGCTACTCCCTGACGGGGCTGTCAAGAAAGTTTCCGAAAACAAAATGTTGGTTGCTAATCCAAAAAATCGGCCAACTTTTCGATTTCTCAATACGGCAATTGCTTATCTGAGCTCGAATAGTTGGCCGAAAACCCGCGATCTCAGTTACGGGCTCAAGAGGAGAGCTCTTGTTTTCGATTTCGATCGACGTTTCACCCCCGCTGAGATAGACCTCACAAGGGGAAAGCGGATCATTGAGTCTGAAATGAGCGGGATCCTCAACAAAGCTCTCAGAGGCCTCAAGCGATTGAGGGAGCGGGGATCATTTGATGTCCCCGGGCCTTGCAAAAAAGCGATCGAAACATGGTACTATGAGAGTAATCAGATCATGCAATTTCTCACTGAGCACTATTATGAGACGGTCACCCGCAAAGGGACACCGTTTCTCAAACTATATGATCAATATGTTGAGTGGACTCACGATCAAGGGAGCAAAAGAAGCTATTCGAGACAAGGACTCAGGCAAGCTCTTGAGTCAATGGGTCACCGCTACAATGAGAAAACGGGCAACGTCTCAGGGTTACTCCCTGAGCTGAGAGAGGATGAGAAATGAAAAAGGGACAAAGGATCAAATTGAAGCAATCGAGAGTTGCTGAGGCTATGTCAATGGTTGGGGAGACTGGGACAGTAACCGGGAAAAGTTTGAGCCACAAGGGAGTCTATACGGTGAAACTCGATAACCCTCCCGGGCCAAAGACCGATCGGTTACTCAAGACAAATGGAATTCATGAGAGCTATCTTGAGGAAATCGAATGAGGACGATCAAAGCTCTTGTAACCTCATTGCTTGAGTTTCTTGAGGACTATTTTTGTGAGTCCTATGAGGATGAGGAGATCGATTGACCTCAAAGCGCAAAAAAGGCCCGTACAAAACCCGGGCTGAGAAAATTCTCAGCTTGCTTTCTCGCAATCGGCAACGCTGGTTAACCTGTAGGCAAATCGGGTCAATGCTCGTCTCAAGAAAAGCGGTCCCCAGGCCAACAACTCAACGGGAGGTCAAGTTGCTCATGGGATCAGTTGGGACAACCCTCAGATATATGAGGGAGCGGGGGCAAATCGATCACCGTCTGATCCGTGAGACCCGCTATGAGTATAGAGCTTTTCGAGTCGATAGTAATCACGAGAATATTTGTTGTCACCTTTGCCGCTCAACTGATGATCTCGATCGGTATCGGGGAAAATGGCATTGCCGAAACTGCCTCATAGGTGAGGAGGATAACTCTGCAACGGTGCAAGCGCTGACCTCAACCGGGGGCTCAAATTTGGGACTTGCGAGCAAATGAGGAGACTCAATGAGCTGGCATTATTTGCGGGAGGGGGAGGCGGTTTGCTCGCCTCATATTTATTGGGATGGAAAACGATCGCAGCGGTTGAAATCGATCCCTATTGCCGAAAAATCCTCTTGCAAAGACAACGCGATCAAATCCTTGAACCTTTCCCGATCTGGGATGACATCAGAACGTTTAATCCGTTGCCTTTCAAGGGTTGTATTGATGTGGTTAGCGGGGGATTCCCCTGTCAGGATATCAGCGCGGCAGGTAAAGGTAAAGGATTGTCCGGGGAACGTTCAGGCCTTGTTTTCGAAATGCTCAGAGTTGTTGAGACAATACAACCTGAGCTTGTTTTCGCGGAAAACTCTCCGCTTTTGCGCTCCCGTGGTCTCAACGTTATCCTCAGAGAATTTAACCGCATGGGGTATCATGCTTGCTGGGGAGTGCTGGGAGCTGGGGACCTCGGTGCACCGCACAAAAGAAAAAGAATGTGGATCGTTGCCCAACTTGCCAACTCCAACCGCTCAGAGTTACGGGAGCAACCGGGGAGGGGCTGCAGGGAGGACGGGCAAAGTGAGACATTCTTTGCAGTCGATGGCGAGTCAAAACAATTGGCCAACCCCCCGGGCAAGCGACGCGGATCGGGGAGGACGTGGGGAGTTACTGGGAAAGATCAGAGGTACAAAAGGCTACCGGGGGATCCCAACCCCAACGGCAAGAGATTACAAAGACGGATCCGCTCAGAGTTGCAAAAATGTCCCGGTCAATTGCTTGCTGGGGAGGCATGTACACACGATGTCAAACACTCAACAAACTGGGTCATTGAACCCGAATTGGGTAGAGTGGCTGATGGGGTGGCCTATCGGGTGGACCGAATCAAAACCCTTGGCAATGGGCAGGTTCCGATCGTGGCTTGCGTTGCATGGAATATCCTCAGTGAAATGCTCAACGAAAAAAGATCAACGATCCCGCTCTTTTGAATTATTTTGAGAAAAAAGCGAAAAAATAGTTGACATGGGTTTTGAGACGATCTATTATCAGGGTATCAACTGACCTGGGAGGGTCAACGGTCAAAGAGGAGGAAACCAAATGACAATCGAAAAAACAACCCCGATCGAAAAAGATCCCGTTCAAAAAGCGGCAATGAAATACCTTGAGCATTTGCAAAAAATTCAAATGAGCAACCCGCCCGATTCTTTGCCGTGGATACAGGCCTCAAAAGAGATCAACGCTCTTGCTAACACAATGGCGTGTTATGTACACAAGAAAAGACAACATGAAATTGATGACCGAAAAAGACCGATTCTTTTTCCATGAAATACGCAATTCAACACATCAACGGGGACTTTTGGACCGGGTCAAGCTGGGGTCCCCGGTCTGAGGCCCGGTTGTATGCTGCTCATTACCGGGACCTCCCTGAATTCATCGATGACACTGAGGATGAGTTTGAGCTTATGTTGTATGTTCATAACTCTCACCCGTTTAGGGTTGGGGAGATTGACGCGAAATACTATGAGCCTCTCAACAAGAGAGGTCAGGAGGATCCCGTTGCCGCGGTGATCGTAATTCGGGAGGGGGCAAAATGACCGATCGATTGTGCAAGAATTGTGTAAATTTCAACGGGGAAACTTGTGATCTAGGATATACTTCTGAAAATCATTGTGTCAATTTCAAGCCTTTCGAGATCAAGATTCCCACTGAGCCAAAAGAGGATCGGCAATATTGGCTCATGACCCCCGGGAAAAATAATACAACATATGTTGCCCGTTGCTTTTCGAGTCTCAAGAATTTGCTTGAGTATGCCGAAAAACAAAGGACTCCTCTCAATAAGATTTTTGCCTTGAGCGCAAGAAATCTCAAGTTGAGGCTTGAGGTTGAGGATAACTAGTCACCGTTAAACAGTGGGCTTGAGACCCCCGGGCAATGGTTGCCCAAATCGAAAACAATCAACGGGAGGTTTGACAACATTCTCACAAAATGTCCACATTGGCGAAAAGAGTTTCTGCTTCGCAACTCAAGCCCACTGTTTAGCGGTGAAAAGGAGATTGAAAAATGGCAAAAGTGACCGCAGCAAAAAAGGGAGAGCGGGTGAGATCCTATCCCCTGGAAAAAGATCACGGGTGGAGCTCCCGCAAAGCGGAAACTGACGGGATCGTGATAGTCCTTGATGCTCATGAGAGTCTCAACGGGGGTTGTTTCATTTCGCTTGATGATCTTGAGGATGCTCTCAGCGCTTTCTATACGTTCAAATGAAAAAAGCAACAAAAGCACAAAAAGCGCTTGACAACCCCGGACCGAATATGAGAGGAGAGATCTCATGAGTTTTCTTGATCTAGTCGCTGAGAGATACGGAAATCCCCGGGCCATTTTCGCAACCGCTGAGAAAATTCCTCACGGGACCCCGGTCAAGATCTTTGTTGAGAATGAGGGCAAGATCATTGACGCGATCTCAACTGGCAAAAAAGAAAAAGGCTGTCATGTTGTGACAGTGAAAAAGAATAACCGATCGTGGCGGTTGAGGATGAGACCGCGAAACATTCTTACCCGCTGGTAATAGGATCCGCAACCAAAAAGGAGTTTGAGAAATGCAAGCAAGGATCGTCTTTGACATGAAGATCGCCTCAGTGGAATTTCGAGGCATGGATGAGATCGAAAAGACAGTGAGCAAAGCGCTCAAGGCTCATCTTGCCTCTTTGACTGGGGGCAAGAAAAGGGGACGGAAGCCCGGATCGAAAACCGCCACAAAGGCAACCGCGACAAAGAGCAAGACTCCCGCGACAAAGAGCAAGGCTCCCGCGAAAAAGGCTCCCGCGAAAAAGGCCAGCAAGAGCAAGGCTCCCGCGAAAAAGGCTCCCGCGAAAAAGGCAACAACCGCGAAAACCGCTCCCATTCCCAGCGGTGAGAAATTCTAAACCGTTTGAGACCAACAACCCAAAGGAGTGAGAGAGAATGAAAGTCCAGATCACAATCGAGACCCCTGAGGAGCTCAAAAAGTTTGCGAGCTTGCTTGAGGAAAAGAAACCCCGTGGACGGCCCCCAAAGAAAAAGGTCAAGGACCCTGAGCCCGATCCTGAGCCTGAGGAGGCTGAGCCTGAGGAAACTGAGGAGGATCCTGAGCCTGAGCCCAAAAAGAAGCGCAAGAGCAAGGCCAAGGGCAAGAGCAAGTCAAAGAAAAAGTCTGAGGGGGTCACTTTGCGTCAGTTGCGAAAGGCCGCAAACACCTATGCAAAAGAAAACGGCCCCGATGACATTGAGGAGATTCTTGAGGAATATGACATTGACTCCCTCAATGACCTTGATGAGTCAGACTATGAGGAGTGTCTTGCGAAGATCGCTGAGCTGAGCGATTAACCCCGCCGATTGAGAAAGGCCCACCAATGACCAATCACGCCAAACACTCTCCCTCAAGCGCCCATATTTGGGCAAGGTGCGCGGGTGCTGGGGTTTTACCTCAGCCCCCGTCACCCCCTCCCTCAATCCACATGTTGCAAGGGACCTCAGCTCATACGATGCTTGAGAAAGCCCTTGAGAATGATATTGATCCCTCAACCTGGACACGGGTTCCCGTTGTTGATGGTAAGGAGCGAACCCCGGTTGCGGTCACTGATGAAATGAAAAACGCGGTTGTCACCGCGGTTGATGAGATTGAGAAAATTCTCAACTCATGCAAGCTCCCGATCTATTACGTTGAGCAACTCCTAGTAATGAGGCAAGTCCGAAAAGATATTTTTGGGACCGCTGATCTTGTTGTTGATGACAAGCAATCTCTTTGGGTCATTGACTACAAAAACGGGGCGGGAGTTGAGGTTGATGCTGAGGAAAATTATCAACTTGCTTTGTATGGCCTGGGAGCTCTTGCCGAATTCGGGCGATCGGATCGTCCTCTCCACATGGGGATCATTCAACCCCGGGCCCGATCTGGAAACATTGTTAAAATATGGACTGTCAAAAATATCGAAACTTTCGAAAACAAATGGTCAGAAAAATTCAAAAGAGCGCTTTTCAGAATAGATAACTTTTCTACGCTGGCCCCCGGTCAACGATACACGAGCGGGGATCACTGTCAATGGTGTCCGGTCAAGATCGTTTGTCCGAAAATCCTTGAGCAAACGATCATGAGTATCGTTGCCGATCCTATAAAAATGAAAAAAATGGGTTTCGATTATCTGATCGAAATCTTTAAGCATAAAAAACAGATCAATGACATCCTCAAAACCGCTGAGCAATTTGCTCACGAGAGAGTGTCCCGCGGTGACAAGGTCCCCGGGTTCAAACTCGTCAACGGCAAATCCAAAAGGCAATGGGTCAACCCTGACAAGATTGAAGACGAGTTACACGAGACCGATCACGACCCTGAGACTTTTCTCAAATACTCTCTCAGATCTCTCAGCGACCTTGAGAAACTCATGGGTAAAGATTGGGTTGACAAGCGAACCGTCAAGGCCTCAGCAAAAACGCAACTCGTCTTTGAGTCGGATCCCAGGCCTGAGGTCAGCGAGATCAGCGCTGATGATTTCGAGAAATTCTAGGAGGATTTGCAATGAAAAACGGTCAAAGCGTAACGATCAAGATCGAGGCGAAAAAAGACGGATTTGAGCGATCGATTTTCGCTGAGCCCCGCTTGCCAGCAATCCCGATCGGTGAGTTGTCTTTTCTCATGCTCGATAGCCTGATTTTGTTCTTTTCCTCTCATTTGGAAATGAGTCAAGAAAAGGCCTATCAGGAGGTTGAGAACATACTCAAGGAAATGAAAACGGTATACATCCCTGACAGTGATACGGAAACAAAAGAAAGGACCCCGGACAATGCCTAACCTCAAAAAAGGAAAAATGTTGAGCTCAACAAAGTTTCGGACTCCCGAATTTCGAATGAGTTACCCTCATTTGTTTGAGCCTCATGGTTTTGAAGATGAGAAACCCTCTCACAGTGTGACAGCGCTTTTCCCGCAATCCGCGAATCTCAAATGTTTCGAAAAGGCTGTTCAAGCTGTCATTGACGAAAAGCTCAACGGCAAGCGCTCAAAGAAAATCAAGATCGCTGAGGTCAAAGACGGCGATGACATGGAAACAAAAGAGGGTGAGCCCCGGCCTGAGACTCAGGGAAAAATGGTTGTCCGGTTGCAAAGCAAGAACCGAAAGCCCCGCGTCTTTGACTCCTCAAGAGAAACCATTGACAACCCAGAAGAGATCTATGGGGGTTGTTTCGGGGTTGCCGTTGTCGAGGCCTATTTGTGGAAAAATTCGTTCGGGATCGGGATCTCGTTTGGTCTCCTGGGAGTGCAAAAGACAAGGGACGGTGAGCCTTTCTTGGGAGGGGTTGACGTTGACGATTTTGAAGACGTTGACGTTGATGAGGATGAGGACGATCTTGAGGACGGTCAATTTTGATCTATCTTGCGGCCCCCTATACCTATGAGCATGAGGACTCTGAGCGGGTTGCTCTCATTCAACGCTTGAGATTTGAGACGATCAATGACTTTGCCGCGCAACTCATGCTTGACGGTGTCAGGCTGTTTTCTCCGATCAGCCATTGTCACCCGATCGCGTTAGCGGGTGACCTCCCCACAAGCTGGGCCTTTTGGGAAAAGTATGATCGGGAAATGCTCTCAGCTTGTAATCGACTTGTTGTGCTCAGGCTCCCAGGTTGGGACAAGTCAACGGGGGTCCAGAATGAGATCAAGATCTCCCGGGAAATGGGCCTCCCGATTGAGCACATTGACCCGTTTATTTTTGGTCTGAGACTCCCTGACGAGCTCTTGACAGCCGCTTGACATGTCACCCCAGATCACAAGGCTCGATTTCGAGACCCGATCCCCGGTAGAAATTAAGGCCCGGGGGGCTTGGATCTATGCCCGGGATCCCCGGACTGAGATCCTTTGCCTCTCATTCAAGCGGGGGAATCAGAGATCAAGAATTTGGGTTCCTGAATACTTTAGTAAAACAGGTACTCAAATACCTGAATTACTGGCCTTGTCTATCGCTGAGGGAGACATTTTTGAGGCTCACAACGCCTTTTTTGAGCGGGTGATCTGGCAATTCATCGCTCAGGCTCGCTGGGGATGGCCTGAGGTAGCTCCTGAGCGCTGGACTGACACCGCGGCGGTTGCTGCGGCCCGGGCGCTCCCCCGGTCCTTGGACGGTGTTTCCCAGGCCTTGAGCCTCACTGAAACAAAAGATATGACCGGTCACCGGGTCATGTTGAAACTAAGCAAGCCCCGCAAGCCCAGCAAATACAACAAGGCCCGATACCACGCAAAGCGAGAGGACTTTGAGACCCTGTACAAGTATTGCATCAAGGACACAAAGACCGCGGCTGAGGTCTCAGCGACTCTGAGACCGCTCTCAGCCGTTGAGCATCAGATCTGGGAGCTTGACCAGCGGATCAACTTTCGCGGGGTCCATTGTGACCGGGACGGGGTTGAGGGAGCTCTCAAGATACAAGCCCAACTCAAGCGGGAGGCCAATGAGCGAATCGTTGAGCTGAGCAACGGGGAGATTGAAACGATCTCCCAGGTCAAGCGGATTGTCTCATTCTGCAATGAGCTGGGACTTTCAATCACCTCGATCGCAAAGGACAAGGTCAAAACGGCCTTGAGCCTCCCTCATCTCGATCCGATCGTCAGGGAGATCCTTGAGTTGAGACAAGCCTCAGCCCGGTCCTCAACTGAGAAATATGCTTCGATGTTACGGCGCATGGATACCGACAACCGGATCCGTGAGCTCATTTTGTGTTTCGGGTCTCATACGGGACGCTGGACCGGGAGAGGTATACAGATCCAAAATTTCCCGCAAGGAAGTATCAAGGATCAAGAGGAGATCGAGACCGCGATCGATGTCATCAAGTCCGGTGACCCAAAACTCATGAGGCTCATGTATAGTGATCCTTTTGACGTTCTATCAAGTTGCTTGAGAGGTATGCTTTGCGCGGCCCCGGGGTCTCGTTTCATTTGTGCTGATTACTCAGGCATTGAGGCCCGGTTTCTCATGTGGTTAGTTGGGGAAACTGAGGCCGTTGAAATGTTCCGATCCGGGGCCGACATTTACAAGGCTCTTGCAAGTGTGATTTTCTCGAAACCAATTGAGGACATTGAACACAGTGAGAGAGAGCTAGGCAAACGCGGGATCCTGGGTTGCGGGTATCAAATGGCCTGGGAAAAATTCCAGGTCACTTGTCAGGTCATGTATGGAATTACTGTTTCTGACGCAATGGCAAAACGGGTTGTTGCTGCTTACCGCAAGAAATACGCAAAGGTCAAAAAATTCTGGTATCAGATCGAGGCCTCAGCAATCAAAGCGGTCCTGAGAAAAGGCAAGCGGATCGATTGTGGCCGGGTCTCTTGTCAGTATCGAGATCGGTTCTTGTGGATCCGGTTGCCCAGCGGGAGAGAGCTTGCATACTACGATCCCAAAATTGAGGATCATCCGAAATTCAACAAACCGCAACTCACCTATATGGGGGTTTCGCCGCAATCTTACAAATGGGAACGGCAACATAGTTACGGGGGTAAGCTCACTGAAAACATAGTTCAGGCCAGTTGCTTTGACGTTATGTCAGGAGCAATGATCGATCTTGATCACGATTACCCGATTGTTCTCACAATACATGACGAGATTGTATCTGAGGTCCCTGACGGATCGGGCTCACTCAATGGGTTTTGTGATATAATGGCAACGGTCCCCAAATGGGCTCAAGGCCTCCCGCTCAACGTTGAGGGTTGGGAGGGTTTGAGGTTTCGAAAATAGGACCCAGAAAAGGACAACCGATGACCGGACTATTGACAACCATTATTGCAAATTTCCTCAAACTAGTTGGGAGTGAGGCAAAAGCTGAGGTCATGAGGAGACGAGCAAAAGAGGAAAGGGAGCGAAAGAAACAACAAGCCTTGATCAAGCGCAAAAGAGAGCTCAGGGAAAAACGGGAGGCCCATGAGCAACTTGTCAAGGAATATCGTGAGAAACAAGCCCAATTGAAAAAGGAGATCGCTGAGGCTCAAGCCCGATTTCGTGAAGAGTGGAAACGGACTAACACCCCCGGTGAGATTCCTGACAACCCATATGAGGAGGGGATCGAATAATGAGATATATTCTATTGCTTTTTGTTTTTGTGCTGGGACTCTTTAGCCTGGGAATCACAATCGATGACACGATCGACGCTTGCAATGAGGTTGAGCAACATGTCAACTTGTTTCATTTCGACTCACCCGATCGGGTCAGAAAACAAGCGCTCAAATATGTTGCTTTTGTGGTTCATTGGTCTGAGGAGTATCAGATCGATCCACTGCTCACGGCAACCGTTATTGACATGGAATCTAGTTGGATTCCAAACCGCCCGGGCAAGTTGGGGGAGATCGGATTAATGCAAGTCCATTACTCGGGATTCAAGAAAGGCTTTGACCTCTCGAAACCAACGGAACAAATCCACGCGGGAGTCAAAGCGTTGAGATACTGTTTTGACCATTGCGGTCAAGAGCTCAATCGAGGTCTCACGGGATATGCAACCGGGAAATGTCGCAACTCATATCCCGGTCTCAGATTGAGGCTCAAGAATTACCGTAAAACTCTGAGGGTTCACCGGGTCAAGGAAAAAGCCGATCCCATAATCAATGAGATAGACAACATTCTGAGGGAGATGAGATGAGCAAAAAGAGCAAAAAGGAAACTGTCACGATCGCTGAGGCCGCGGCTGAGACCGGGTTGACCCCTCAACTGATCCGGGCCTATTGCCGCGCTGGGGTTTTTGAGGGAGCTGAAAAAGTCAGGGGAACCCGCTGGTCAATTCCCCGGGCCGATCTCAATGAGCTCATTGAGGACAAACTTGATCTCAGCGGGATTTTTGCTCAGTAACAATGCTCACTCTCGAAAAAGAGATTGAGCGGAAATTTTGTGAGACCATCAAGGACCGCGGGGGCTTTGTTGTCAAATTCACCGATCCTGCTAGGAGAGGAGCCCCCGATCGCCTTGTGCTCATTTTCGGAGTCTGTTTCTTTGTCGAATTCAAAACCCCCCGCGGGAAACTGGCAAAGCATCAACTCGAATATGCAAAGAGACTTGATGAGCAAGGGATCAAAGTATTCTTGATCGACTCTCACAAAAAGTCAGATTGTTTCTTGTCTGTTTTGGGGACCGGACCAATTGACCCGGTTTGCTTTTTGCTCAATTCCGTTGAATGAAATACATCCCTGAACCTTATCAACGCAAGGGCGCAATTGAGCTCTTGAAAAATCCCAAATTCGGCCTATTGTTTGATCCGGGGCTGGGCAAAACGGCAACCGTTTTGCACTGCCTCAAGGCTCTCTCACTGACCCGGGACAATTTCAAAGCGCTCATCATTGCTCCTCGGTTAGTCTGTCTTGACGTTTGGCCCGATGAAATTGACAAATGGAATCCGTTTCGGTCCTTATCTCGTGTCCAGTTGAGAAACCTTGACCAGTTCGAATTCGGGAAAACGATCCGACACATCAACAAGAGACCTGAGAATATTTGGTTGACCGCTCCTGACTTGTCCAGGTTAACTGATCTGTTTTCCGCTCTTGTCCGATCGATTTCGAGGGAGCACGGGATCCCCTTTCGAAACTTTGACTATTGGCTCACAAAAGGGAGCTATCAGCGCAAGAAATTTTATGAGACCATCAAAGCTAATCCCTCGATTTGGCCCTTTAATGTGCTCATTGTTGATGAGTCATCGAAATTCAAAAACGCAAGCTCAAAGCGTTTTAAAGTCCTAAGGAAATTCATTCCCTATTTTCCCAGGCGAATAATCATGACAGGGACATTTGCTCCCAATGGGCTTGAGGATATTTTCTCTCAACAATACATAATTGATAATGGTAAGACTTTCGGAAAACAGGTCACGACCTTTCGAGACCAATATTTCCAGATCGATAACCCTCGATATTTCTCTTACAAGATCAAGGGACCCGGGGAGGCTCAAGAGATACAAGAAAAGGTTTCCTCATGGGTTATGAGACTTGACGCGGCTGACCATCTCAATTTGCCTGAGCTCATACACAATCCTATTCGGATCAGTCTCTCAGAAAAGGATCAAGGCCACTATGACAACGTTGAGTCAAAGCTGTTCACTGAGCTTGACACGGGAGAGGACCTCATTGCCCCGTCAAGCTCAGTGAAATATTTGCTATGTCGGCAAATGGCAAGCGGATCCTATTATGACCCCGGGAGGCCTGACAAAAAGATCAAAACAGTCACCCCATTTCACAAGAGGAAAACTGAGAGACTTGCTGAGCTCATTGAAGAGTTGCACGGTAAACCGTTGATCGTTGCCTACGTTTACCGCTCAGACCTCATACAGATACAAAAGGATCTCAAGAAAAAGCTCCCGTCAATCGGGGGTCATACGTCTGAGAAACGGGCTCAAGCATATCTGGCGCAATGGTCAAAGGGAAAAATCCCCGTTTTGCTTGTCCAGGCCTCAAGCGTTGCTCACGGTGTCAACAAACTGATCGGGGGTAACGATCTGTGTTTCTACACACTGACCGATCATCTTGAGGATTACGAGCAACTAATCAGACGGTTATTGAGGAGGGGAGCAAAAGGGACGATCCGTGTCCACTATCTGATCATGAGAGACACTCTTGACGTTGTTGCATATCAGCGGACAAAGCGAAAAGAAAAGACTGAGAGAGACCTATTAAAAGCGATCGAGAGATACCGAAAGGACAAAGGGAAATGAAAGCCCGTCAAATTCGTTTTGATTCTATTTGTGGATCTTGCATTCATTGCGGGTCAAAGGTAATCAATGATATGTGCGCGGGAGGCGAGGACATCAGTAAAAGGGATGATCGCTGCCCGGGATTTGTGACCCTTGAGCCCGATCCGATCAGCCCCGCGCACTATTCGAGACTCAACCCGCAACCCTTCGAAGTAATCAAGGCCTGGGATCTCGATTTTTTCAGGGGCTCAGCGGTCAAATACATTGCCCGGGCCGGTCACAAAGCGGGGGCCTCAGTCGAAACCGACTTGAGGAAAGCGATCAAGTTTCTTGAGTTGTATCTTGACAGACTGGACTAAAGACCGCTTGTCAGAAACTTTTGAATGAGAGCTGAGAGACCAGAAATGAGAATTGTTGCCGCTCCTATCAGACCCGCGATCAATTTCGGATCAATCCCTGACGATTGCTGAGGAGGCATTGTCTTTGTACTTTTGGGGCCGTGATAGTCCTTGACATGCTTGCTCATGTTTTTCTCAACGTCAGTTTTCGTTGCCAAAAAGGGCAACGTTGCCTCAAGTTTGCTATTGATGCTCGAAACCTGACCGCTGATCGTATCTGTTTTCCCGTGAAGTGTCTTTACGTCTGATCGTATCTCTTCTCGCAGCTTGTCAATTTCCTCTTGTGTTTTGGCCATGAGAGATCCTTTCTAGCTTCGAAACAGTGCGAGAGGTAAGCGGTATATGTTGCCGCTTTCGGGCTGAGAATCATCGGGCTCAACGTTGACCCAAAGATCACGACCATCAAAAACGAGATCCAAATGAGGATCGAGATTGATCGTTCTATCATGGGGAGTAATGAGAAACACCGAAACAATATCAGGTAATTGTCTCCACTCAGGATTTGCAATAGTTACTTGAGAGAGTCTTGACACGTCAACTTTCAAGAGAGCAAATTGATTACCAGTCCCCCCGGGGAGATCAACATTGGTCAACATCCAAAGATTGATCCCGTCAAAAGTCATACCCCAGCAAGAGTTGTCGTAATGAGTGATCTCCCCCGAAATATACGCGGGGCCCGGTCTGACCGTTTGACCTCTGATTATCCGATCAAGATCAGCCTCAGCGGGTGAGTGTGTCCGCAACAACTCAACTGAGTCCCCGCTCAGGCTGTAAATTGTGCTAGTAAAAAGTCCCGTGCTACCAAGGGAACAGAGACGAGCTCCCCGCGTTGTCAATGCAAGAGGATAACTCAAACCCCCGCTCCCCACCGTTGGGGCCGCAATCTGACAAGAACACAAATAAGAGTTTGTTGTTGTGGTATCGTTCACAACGAAAAAGATGTATTGACCGTCAGAACAAATACCCTCAACCGCTTGCATTCCGACCCCGGTTGGAGCGTCCCCCGCTCCCCCAACGGTCAAGGCTCCCGTTGCTTTGCTGACAATTTGTATTGCGGGGGCCCCCGCAGTCGTGATATTGATCCAGCCTTGAGAGATTGCGAGATTGTTGCTATCAGCATTAATGATCTTTGCCTGTTTGTAGTAAAGCAGTTGAGGTCCATTGCCGGAACCTGGCAAGGCAGTCCCGGTTGCTGGCCAACCTGCTTTAATGTTCCACGTCGCTAAGTCCCAAGCCTGAACGCGGTAAACATCAGGAGAGGCGTTGCTATCGATGAAAACAACATATAGTGAGATCCCATCGGTACACATTGAGACAATCGACCACAATTCACCTCCCCCGGACGGGAGATTCAACTTGAGATCGGCTGAGCCCCCCACTTGCAAAAGCGATCGAGGATCCCAAACTTCGATCACCGTTGCCGCGTTGTCAGCAACAAGCAATCGGGGGCTTTTGTTTGCCGTGAAATAAACGTCAAGTGCTCTATATTCTTTTGCAGATCCCCCGGCAATGAAGTTTGTTACATCGTTGCCGACACCCCATGAGTCAGGCCAAAGACCGGTTGAGATCGCAAGCTCAGGATCAGCCGAACCCTCAAAAAAGGAATCAACCCGCTCTTGAACAATGCGATCAAGTTTTTCCTCAACCCGGTCTTGTAACCAGTTGAAAAACTCATAAGGGACTTGCTCATTATCGACCCAGCCTTGATCTTGTTTCGGGGTTCCGGGTTCGGTTTTGATTCCCCCGTTTGCCCATCTCCTCAGTATTTTTCTAATTGTCATTTTGTACCTCTTACGGCCAATTGATGATCGTCAGGTTCACTCCCGCTGATACTGGAGCAAGCCTCTCAATGATACGGCGTTGAGCTCCCGTCAAAGCGCTTGCAAGCTCAACCGTGACTTGTCCAGTTTCGGGGGATCTGATTTCGCTTTCAACTGCGAAAACAAACTTGATGAATTCGTAAATTGCTGGGATCGTCGATTTCGAATAAGTGGCCTTGACCTTACCGAACAAATACTCACGGTAAATGTCATCAGATGCAAGGTTGTCAGTCGGGAGCCCGTTGAGGCTTGTCAAAACTCCCCCGTCAAGCGCTGAGAGACTTGAGAGACCTTGATCCGGGTTGTCAGGGTCCCCAACTGCCTTGAGCGTAAATACACCGCTGTCAGGAACCTCCTCAGCGGGTCTTGAGAAACCTACGATCTCACCAACCTGATCGAGCCAAACACCCTCAGCGGTCTCAAGGGTTCGATATAACAATAGACCCTCAAGGACTATGTCAGTGTCCTCAAACCTAGCAGCAACCGCGGTCAAGAGCGCTTGCCAATTGGGCCCGTCAGAAAATTGATTGAGAAGTCTCCCGATCGCTTTTGTTGCTCTTGCTCCCATTATGAAAATACCCGGATATTCGAGAGGGTTATCACCGCTCTCTCATTTGTCTCAATTGGCAAATTAATCTGACCGGTTGGGGGGTATACTGTATCAAGTCTAAGGTCCGTTACATAATGCCCGGGAACTGAGTTGATCGGAGTATACAAGCGAGTTAATTCAACATCCTCCCCAATTTCGAAATTCTCATAGTAATCAACGATCGCTTGTTTGATCTGATCGTCCCCGTCCGGGGGGTAATCCCCGTCAGTCGTGAGTGTCACATCAATATAATTTGATATGTCATCGGGCCTCTCGAAAATAACGGTGTAAGTCTCACCCGTGATCGGATCAACATAAGAAACAGGAGTGTCACCAAACATCCCGATCCCAGCGCTGAGGGTTTCGAAAATCGCTTGAGCAATATCGTTGTCAGATCCCCCTAAAACGATCGCCCAAATGTGCTGAGGGGGAACCCCGTCAGAGTCAGTGACCGTCCCTTTATTGTCTTTTACCTTGACTTGCTCAACCGCGGGGATGTTGAAAATTGCCGTAAAAATCGCGGCAACATTTGCGGTCCCCGTTTGCTCAGCCGCTTTCTGACGCCTCAACCTGAGCTCAGTGTCAGTCTCCTCATCTTGACCCTCAGTTGCGTCAACAATATTTGTAACCGATTCCCAACCGTAAACGGGGGTATCGATTTGAGTTAGTGTCCCAACAACCGCGGAAACAGGACCCGCATTGACCGCGGTTGCTGAGACGTTATTGGTTGCAGATGGGGCAACAACAAGCAAGGTGTCAGTTTTGAACTGTTCACCGATCGCGGGATCAGAAACAAGAGATCCCGCGGGAATTGTTGTCCCGACTGCATTTGCCGTACATGCGAGGGTGACCGTTGAAAACTCCGATTCTTTCCGCTCAATACCGTTGAGCAAAACAAGATCGGATAGAAAAACCCCCGATGACTTTTGAGGATCGTAAGCTGAAACCGCTCCCTCAATACTCTCATTAATGTCAGCAACAATCTCGGTCACGATCCGCGCAAACTGACCAAAAGCCGAATCAGGATCAGTCTTGATATTGTCACCAAAAGCGGTTTTGAGATCAGCAATGAGAGCGTTGAGAATATCGTCATACCGATCGATCGTGTATCCAGTGGGATCAAATGTACTCATGAGCTCTCTCCTATATCGTCAATGCGGTTGATATTGGTCCGAAAACAGTATCAGCGGTATAATCGATCTGAGCAGCGTGCTCAACCGGGTCAACGGAAAAGTCAAGCCTCAGCAATCGTCTGAGGTTTTCAGTGTTGACCAGTATCCTTTGAATTTCGGTTTTCTTTTGCAACGTTGAGCTTGACGTTGACCACATGATCCCAAACCAGTCAACCCCGATCGTGTAATCAAAAATCCACTCTCCCAGGATATGCAAGATCCTGATTTTTGCAGACTGGATTACTTCATTACCCTCAGTGACAAGGGCCAAGTCTCCCAGCTCAACAACTAGATCCTGATTTTGGTCAAGTAGTAAATCAGTGCTCATCTCATTGACCCTTTGCCTTTATCTGACCCGCAACCGAAACAATACACTTGAAACTTACGGGATAATCAACGGGGGGAGACCCGGGGATTTTAGGAGTTGCGCTAATAGTCTCACTGTGATCATCCTCTCTCAGCACTTCGATCCCCTCAGCTTTGTCTTTTGTTGCCGTTGCAACCATTGCAACATCATAAGGACCGGGATCCGGGATCGTTGCTCCCGCGGTTGGGACTGTAATATTCGTAACGGTGATCTGATCCCCGTCCCTATGTACAAGTTTCGCCTCAGCTTTGACCTTGATCCCCGTTGGGGGAGAAACAACGATCGTTGCTTGTACCCCCGCGGGAATAACAGGGGGAGGGGGAGGAACGGGGGGTGACGGTGGGATAGCTGTAGACTGATCAACAACAACGGTCATCCCTTGCGCGGCTATGAGTTTAAGAGCCATTGTTACACATCAACCGTGAAATTATTGTTGATGTTTGCTTGTCCCGTTGCAACGTTGAGCTTGACTGACCCAGCCCCGGCCCCGATCTCAACGTCAGAATCTTTGACCCTGACAAAAACCGTGTTCGCAAGATTCCTGAGCGTCAACGCTGCAGCGTCAACGGGAGGCTTGAGAGCGGTTGTTGTCGGAAGGATCCCGGGGATCGCTATCGCATCAGACAAGTGATTTTTTCGAACCGATTGAGGATCGGCAATGCCTCCCAAGTTTTGCCAATTGGCGATCGATCTCTCAGCGAAAACTAAAAGAACCGTATGACCTGGGAGAATATCGAAAGTGACAAAGAAATTACCTCCCCCCGGGAAAACAACGGGGACATCTTCAATGATCGGTAAAAGCTGGGGGACCGGGTTTCCCTGCAGCAAAACTTTAAGCGACGGTTGAACCGATACGGTTTGCAACGCGGGATCAAAAGAAACCACTTGCCCGGGCATGGCAAAATGTTTTGTTGAGAAAAGAGACTCAAAAATCTTGCGAATCCCAACATCAAAATTTTCTTTCGAGTCACTCATACTGCAAAAACATCCCCCTCAACTGAGGTCTCATATGTTTGTCCGAAATTCGATCCCGAATAGCGGACCTTATCCGCGATATAGAGTGTTGTTGCGGTTGGCAACTTGATCTCACCCTTGCGCTTGAGCGTTTCAATTCCTAAAGAGCTCAAAGGCAAGGGTGAGATCACTTGAAACAACCTTGACGGTTTGATGTCCCCGTTGAGCAAGCTCTTTGCCTGGACTCCCAACCGGATCGGCTTGTTGAGTGTCTTTGTCTTGTCAACCTTTTTCGGTTGCTGAGCGTCAGATCGCTCAATCAGAATCGGTTGATCAATCAACCCGGTATCTGAGCTCAGGATCGTCACAATGGGATCCTTGAGCGGGGGTTGATTGAAATTCACAACCTCAAGGACTTGATTTTGAAACGACCATGACAAATAAAAATCATCAGCAAGTTGATCAAGTATGTCCTTGACCTTGCCTGAGTATGACTCCCCGCTTGTCAGAATTGCTGACGGGTCAACAAAGTCACTCGTAAACGGTAGCTTGAAAGCAAGCGCAAGATCCGTCAGGATCAAACTGACCGGGGTCCCTTTCTTATATGACTTTGAGAAATATGACTCAAGGAATTCTTTGTTACCATCCCCCGCGACGATTTCGGTGATCCAATCGGCTTTTATTTTGCGATGACTGACGTTGATCGTTGTCCCCTTGAACAAAAGAGGAACTGAGAGCGGGGGTAAAATCGGGAGATCAAAAGAATTGTAACCCGCGTAAAACTCGATCGCTTGATGATCCTGACTCAAAAGAGACCGGGTAAGCTCACTGAGATTGTATACCGTGATCTTTGCAAGGTTGGGAGTCGAATCCCGATTGAGCTCAATATCAAATTCGACATGTAAAGATCGGATAGTGTATCTCAACACCCCAACATACATGACGAGCTCAATATATCTGTTAAATAGTAAAGGCACTCATTTCCTCTTTGGTTACATAAATGAGGATATACCGATCTCCTATGAGATCATAATCGGGATCCTGAGCCTTTTCCTCAGTATCGAGAATATAAAGGCCTCCCAGCTCCAACACAGCATGAGGCTTGAGCAGATTGATTCCCCCAACCAATTTGAGGCCCTTGAGGTCAAGGTCAAACGTGACCCCAAAAATATCCATGTACCACGCCTGATCAATGAGATTCCATCGGATGGAAAGCTCAACCGTTTGATCCTCAATATCAATCTGAAATGAGTAATCGGGCTCAGGGGTCAATGGTATTGTAAACGGCATATGTCACCCGAAAAGGTCGTTTAGCGTTGAAGAGTTTTTCTCAGTTGTTTCCGTTTTCCCTTGCGGCCCTTTCTTGCTTTTGGGTGCGGTCTTTTTCGCGGCCTCAGTGTTTTCCGGTTTCTCTTGCTCTTTGATCTTTTTCGGGATCTGCGAGGGATCAACAACGTTGATCTCACTAGCAACGGTTCGGATCTCCCTCAATTCGATCGTGAAAAATAGAGCGTTTGCCGTGTCCTTTGTTTGGTTGGGCCTGACGCTTGTGATCATCATTGACGAGTAAACATTGAGAGGCGTAAACACATCAACAATATCGTTCTTGTCAGCAAGATCGAGCAATGCTGAGTATTTGTCTTGCCAACTCAGAGGAGGAAAACCCCCCGCCAAAACTCCTGAGGCAACGGCCCCAGCGATTGCCTGAGGACTAAGAGCAATATCAGTGAGGATACACTCAAGGATCAAGCTCGCTGGTCTCTCAACGCGGTTATCAGTGACATCAAGACCGGCCTCAACCGGGTGCTCAGTAATATCATAGTCATAAACGGGAGTTTCAGACACAAGGACATCGACGATTATGTCACCAACGATGACCGGTACAAAACCGAAAAACCTTGCAAGGGCAACCGGGTCCTTTATCAGATTAATTGCTTGAGCAAATCCCATTAGTAAATCACCCCTGACTCATTGTTCTTGACCGCGTTTGCAACTGACTTGCCCATTTCATCAGCGATCCGCTTTGCAAGATCCTGAGAATTCTCACCCGGGAGTTGAGTGATATTGAATTGATTATTAACATCCGTCCGGGGATTGTTTGTTGTTGCCGCGTTATTAAATACGCTGGGAGAGGGGCCAACCCCAACCGGGGCAAGTGCTAATCCAGCATCAAAAACAGAGGACCCGAAACCGCCTTGACCCCCCGGGGATCCCGCGGGAGAGTCATCAGCAAAAAAGCCCCCAATGACTGGGAGGTCCTTGAGGACTCCTTTGATCCCCTCTTTGGCAGTTCTGAAAAGACTAAACAACTTGTCAGGCAAAGTCCCCAGGAAATTGAACACCCCAACAACGAAATTTTTTATCGACTCAACGGCAACAATAATCGTGTCTGTGAGACCCGGGATATATTCATCTAGCATCAAAAAGAATTTCGCTGCTAACTCAGCAAGAAACTCAAAAAGAGCAATCACGGGAGCATATACAAAGGAGACCGTTTCAATGATCCCCGTGATAATCCCCGCAATGAATGTCTTGAGATTCTCCCAGATCAATTGAACCTTTTCAGAAAAGCTCAACGTATCGTCGGTGATCACATTGTAGAAAATTTGAAACGTTTCTTTTAGGAAATCGAGAGCCGCGGGAATATCCTCAGTGAAGAAAGAAACAAAGCGCTCAAAGACCTTGAGCATCGCTAGATCAAACTCCTCTTTTGAGAGGCCAAAGAGAGCAGCGATCAACGGTGTTATGTTGTCGTGTATGAAAGCTGAGATCGTGTCTCCCCACTTGCCCAGAAGAGAATCGCCCCCTTGAAAGAACACAACAAGATCCTCAATTGCAAGCGCAAGGATAACAAGCAACCCAGTCAAGATTCCCGCGGGGGTCACAAGGCCTAAAAGAGCCTTTTTCATTCCCGCGAAAGTTGCGAGCTTTTGCATTTTGATGATCAGCGAGAGAGCCTTGATGAATTTCGCAAATTTCACGGCCCCGATCGCAATCGCAAGCAACTTGAAAGTATTTTTCAGACCTCCCAACTTTTCGACAATTGGAGCAAGAATATCAAAGACATTTCTCAAGACTGACAAAAGAAATTTGAGCACCGAGACAAACGTGTCAACCCATTGCTTGACCCTGACTTGTATGAGCTCTTTGTTTTCAGTTACAAAGTCAATAAACTCATCAACAAGCGGGGCAATTGCCTCCCCAACCAAACCGGAAAAAAGTTGAGTAAGAGACTTGACAACGATCATGAGCTGACCCCAGATCATATTGAATCGCTCAGCCCCCTCCCGTCCCTCCTCAGTGAGTAAGTTGATTTCCTTGTAACGCTTGACGATTTCCTCAAGCGTTGTCCCCTGGGACCTCAGGAAACCTAGGATCTTGTTGGCCTCCCCTGACATCAACATGTCAACCGCGGCAACGGCCTTTTGTTGATCCTCTAACTTGAGAGCAGCGTCAATAATCTCTTGAAACTGTTTCTCAGGCTCAAGATTTTTCAGGGTCTCAAATTCAAGGTTGAGGATCTTGAGAGACTCCTCAACCGCGGTCATTTCCCCCAGCCCAGCCATTTCACCGAATTTGTTATTCATCTCCTCAACGAGATCAACAACGTTTTCAGCGTTGAGGCCTAGGTTGCCAACAACACCCCCAAGTGCGTCAAGAGCCTCAGCCGAAAGGCCAACCGATTTGGCAAGGTTGCCCATTTCAGCGGTTTCTTTGTTGGTCTGAACAACAAGAGCACTAATCGCCGCGGTCCCTGCAGCAATGAGACCGGTGACCCACTTGAGAGTATTTCCTAGGTCATCAACGGTCTCATTGAATTCCTCAACCTCAGTTGAGTCAACCTCCCAACCCAGTAAAGCAACAAACTCCTCAATTACAGTCCGGGCCATTTACTGATCATCCTTCCAACGTCGATCGATCTCATTCTGCAAAAACATGAATTCTTGACGGTCTAAAAAATCAATGTTTGTCCAGCGATCAACCTCCTCAGGATCCACGTTATACCATCTCGCAACCTGCAACGTTTCGAGCGTTTCGTTTCCCAGGCTATGAGCGATGTCAGCTAAACTGACTCGCTTTCCTTGTCCGGGATCAGATCCCCCGCGATAGCGCCGATCCGATCCCGGACTTTCGAAAAAACCTTTGGGAAATTTTCCTTTACCCCGTGGAAAATGACTAAATAGAGCTCATCAGGGTTTTCCGCGAAGTGATCACACTCGTCAAGATCCTCAATGGTGATCGTTTCATCCTCAGTTTTTATGATCGCATACCTGAGCAACATTGCCGCGAGACCCCAAACGGTCTCAAAGTCAATCTCACTCAAGGCCTTGAGGATCCCCGCTTGTTGATCAACCTGATTCGGGGCCCCCGCGGTTGCCTTTGAGAAACCTTTGAGGAGAGTTTGTAGAAAAGAGTGGGCCACAAAGGCCGCGTCTTTTCTCTTGAGCGGTTGTAAGTTGTATTCTCTTTTCTCACCGCTCAGGTTAGTCAAAGAGAAATTGATGTTATGCGGGCCCTTTTTCATTTGAAATCCTCCTAGATTTCAGCTCCCGTGTGAGCAATCTCACCGCGGGTGAAATTGAAGATCCACTCAGTGGGAACCTCAACGTTGCTCTTTTCCATGTTCGGAACCTTCCGCAAAGCGCAAGACTCAGCAAAGAAAAGATCCGCGTTGCTTGAGTTGTCAGTCACGGTGATCGGGTAAGGCTCGTCAAGAGCGTCAAGCGCTAACAAAGCAGCATTTGACGGGCTGTATGAGGCAAGGCGAATAGTGATTGATCCGCTTTCATCAGCGCTCTTGATGTGTCTCCCGTTGCCGTCCGTACCGACATGAACAGACCTTTTGTCCGTGGTATACTCAGCAACAATCATTGACCCGTCTGCAAACGCTCTCATAGGCGTTGCCCCAACGGTGACCGAAACCTTTTTCGGATCGTATTGCTTAAAGGCCATTTCGGATCCTCCTTAAATGTTCCATACACCGATCAAGGTGTAATCATTGACAGCTGAGTTGAGCGGTAGCACGAAAAACGGATCATTCGAGCTCCCCAATTCCATGCGGTGCGATGCTCGCTGAGCGGTTGTGAAATCATCAGCGTCAGGAGCATTGATCTCAAACGGTCTCTCAGGAGTATTGACCCCGATCCCGCGGTCAATAGCCTCAGTCCCGTATGTTTTGACGACCCCCACAACAAAGGAGATCGTGTCATTGGTGAAACCTCTAAGGGGCTGATTGAGCAGATCAGTGAAGAGGTCCTCAGCAATCCGGGCCTCAAACCAATCTCTACCCAGCATGATCCGCTTTTCGATGTCCCCTGAGGTGATCCCGTCATACATGAAAATGTTCGAACCGAGAGCCTCAATATAGTTGTAATTCTTGTCCCTCAAAACGGCCTTTTCGGTCACCGTCAGGGGAGCGCTTGCCCCGCTCTCAGACACGAGAGAAAGGACCTCATAGGCCCAGTTGGTTGTCCCCTCAGTTGCAGGGAGAACAGCCCCCGCGGTTGCCGCGTCAGGCCATTGATCCTTATGCTCAGTGTAAATACAAAGGGTCTTTTTGAGACCCAGCGCTTTGCACCTTGAGCCAACATCAGTCGTTGTGCCGCTTGCTTTTGCCGCGGGGTCAGTGATTACCAGATCAATGAGTTTGGTTTTTGCCTCGATATAAGAGGCCGTATCGACCATTTGATCATCTGAGCAAGCCCGGGAGAGTGCGACATTGTAGTAGCTATCCCCAACCGCTGAGATCGCTGAGATTGCCGCAAGAGCATCCTCGGGTTCCTCAGCATCAAGACCCGCAACCGATGTCCCGTTGGTATTGTCAAAAAACCCAGCCGCAAGATCCGTCCCTACCGCGGGACTAGTCGGGATGATTTGGATCCGCTTTGCCGCGGCCCCAGTCTGAGAGTGTTTGAGGACAAGGCGATTGAGAATATCAAACTCAAAAACAGCGGTGTCAAGCCCGGTGATATTCGGAGTCAACGCGGCAAGTTTCGCATTGAGCACCGTCAGGATCCCAGCAAGATCCGTGATACCAGAAAAGTCACATGTTGAAATGTCATCCTCAAGCGGGGTCGGAGTCGAATTGTCCTGAACAGTGAACGATCCGTCAGTGACCGCTTTCCAAACCGCAAAATCACTCTCATATGCGGGACCAGCGATCCAATAGACATTTGACGCTGATTCAATCCAGCGACCGATCATGAGCTCAGCGGGAGTCCTTTTTTGAGCAAAAAAGACATTCGCAAACTCGTAAGGATCGGACCCTGACGAAAAATCGTCAAAGCTGTCTTTGGTAGTCAACATAAACCTCTGATCAACCGGGACCTGATTGTCATCGCTGAGGAAAATCTCAAGTCCAAAAGTTGTCTGAGGGACAACGGACGTTTGCAAAATTGCTTGCACGTCCACATGACCTAGAATGTTTGCCATTGTAAAACCTCTCTCCTTTTACGGGACCTCAATGACTGTTTCCTCATCCCCAGGTTGATATTGCCCGGTGATTTTGTAACCTGCATTGATTTTTTCGTTTACTTCTTCAATCTCATTCCACAGATAGAAAGTGTGATCACATGACCAGCGCTCTTTATGTTTTGTATCAACAAGAGCGGTCAAATTACGTACCACACTAGACCGGATCAAAGACACTCCCTCAGGTTGCAGAATTTTCCGAATAGCAAGCAACTCTGATGAGTGTGTAAGTTTTCTTTGTAAGTCACGACCTTTCGAGGTCGAATAAATATCTACTTGAACAATCAATTCGCCCCGATTGTAATATGTAATCGTGTAATCATCTTGAGGACCAACGTCAGTCGATTTGCTGATCGAATGAGCTGATCCCTCCTCAGATAAAATGAGATATTCAGCATGAGGCCCAACCGGGATCGGTCCCTCTTGCTGAGCTCTAATGACATGTTGATCATCGTATCCAAGAACAGCGATCAACCATTGTCTTATGATCTCATTCATCAGCGGTCCTCTCTCTCAAGACCACATGTTTGAATTGACCCGAAAAAGTCCGATCTCCCAACTGGAAACACAAGAAAAACCGCCCGTCATATTCAATGACATCGGTATTTATTTGACCCTCTCTCACATCAACGTCAGCTTTTGTCCAGGTCTGAACAAAGTTTGAGACCCGCTCCCCCTCAGGCAATTGTTGCAACTGCAGTTGATTGAGCGGCTGAGGAAAAATGATCGAAATCGGGATCGGAGTATCATAATCAGGAATCCACTCACCATTGACATAGGTTCCCGCGGATCCCCGGTACAAGTTAGCCGAAACCATTTCGTCACCAAAAAAGGACAACATATCGATCATGAGGCTGGCCCCCATGTGATCGATCGTCTCAAGGTCCCTGAGTCAATGAGGGGGTTTGCCTTGCCCTTTTTCCGTTCGATGGTCAACGGGGAATTAGGGGGGCTCACAAGCGTTGTGATCGTGTTCTGAATATCCGCGGCAACTTTCGCCCCGATTTGACCGATCGCTTTTGTTGCCGTGAATCGCCTAGCAAGGACCTCCCTCAACGCGGCTTTGAAAGCGGCCTTGTAAGCTATTTTCTCAGCCTTGAGAGTTGTCCTCAGAAACGGTCTCGCGGGGATCCTCTTTGTTCCAAACTCATTCCAAAAAGCGATCTCAGCAACCGTTGCCCCGTATTCAGAATTAGGGTGTTCGCCTTGACCTCTGAGAATCCCAACCTTGATCGCAGCGTCTTTGACGTTATCGACAACCCCGGACAACCCCGGGCCTTTGGTGATCCGTTTGAGCTTTGCACCGTTGTGAGTCATTGAGCAACCGCAACGATCCCCATCCCGACAATTAAAGCGAGTCGCCAATATTCAGCACCGTATGAGGTTGACAAGTAAAAATCCTCAGTCGATCCGTTGCTCGCAGCGTTGTTGAATGAGACCGAAACTGATCCGACTGTTCTTGATGCTACCTTGCCTGACAAGGCAGTCCCCGATCCTGCAGACGCGGTGTTTTTGTTCGCAATGACCAACAAGTGAGCAGTGAGAGCGGATAAACCGCGATCGTAAAGGTCACCCCAGCGACCCTCATCTAATTCTAGCTCAGCATCATCAATGAAGATTTGGATCCTGGAATCAGACTCACTGGAAAACTCAGGATACCGGGCTTTGAATGTTGCTGGGGTGACCGTCACAACTCACCTCAAAACTTGCTTTTCTTTTTGCGAGGCTTGCGCTTTTTGGGCTTTTCGGGCTCAGGCTCAGGCTCAGGCTCAGGAACCTCCTCAGGTTCCTCAGGAGCTCTCTCAGGCTCAGGATCGGGCTCAGGCTCAGGCTCAGGCTCAGGAACCTCCTCAGGTTCCTCAGGAGCTCTCTCAGGCTCAGGATCGGGCTCAGGGGGAGCAACGGTCTCCCCCGTGTTGATCGTAAACGTGCCATTGTCAGCAAGGACCTGGACATAATCAAGGGCCGCGGCTGATTGCACTTCACGATCACTGAGATCAGTGTTGAGACCGGGCATGATCTTAAGGATCCGGGGCTCCCCATCAACCGTAACGGCGATACTGTATTTTCGAGCGCTATTGTTGTTGATGCTTGCCATGATCAGACCTTTTCCAGAATGAACATGGAAACCGGGTAATAGATATTGAGGCCCCCGGTCTCAGCGGTTGCGGGGATCTCATACTCAAGCCCGGACAACTGCTCAGGATGGAACATGACATCCTGAGGCATTTCAAACTGAACCATGTCAGGATTTCGCTCAAGGAAAACAGCCACGTCAACACCCGCGGTACCCGCTCCCTGGAATTCAACGATCGGAACGATCTGATCAAGAGAGGTCAGGTAAGGCGAGTTTTTGACAAGGAACCCCGCGATCGTGGTTTCCGAATCAGCGGACATGGGGGTTTCCATCAAAAGAGACCACTGACCCAGCGGACATCCCAGCATGTTGCCGCGGTGACGACCTTTCGAGTCCTCAAAGATCTCACGGAAACCGCGATTGACATCAGCAAGGATCTCAAGAGGAGTTTTCTGAGCCCACTCAGTAAACGTTGAGGTCCCAGCGGGAGCATTGCCGCGGGGAACATTTGGATCAGTGAAGAGACCCAGGAGCCCCGCTGCAGCGTTGCCGTAAAAAGCAATGTGATTGAGTCTCTCCTCAATCGCACGCCTCGCAGCGTTTGATCTCTTCTGGTCAAGGGGAGTCCCGGTCAACCGGGCCTGATTGATCTCCTTAATGGAGTAACCAAAAGCGGCCCCAACCGTGTGAACGGGAACCGTGGTTTCTTTCCCAGCGATGTCAACCCGCGGAAGATCCTTGGCATAGTGGTTGATGATCTTTGCCATACCGGCCTGATCATAGGTCCGATAGGTGATCGAGGTCACCCCCGTTGGGGCCTCCTCAGAAATGGGGAACATTTTGGTCCAGCCCAAATCAGCATACAGGACATCATAAGTCTTTGACTTGATGTATTCGAGCTGACGGCGAAAAAACGCGGCCCCAACGGCGTCAAGTTTCATTTGCGTTGTCATTTTCGTTGCTCCTTTTAACCCGTGTATTTGACAGTGACAGCGCTGTCAGTCATCGGGGCCGGGGTTCCTCCCGCGTTGTAGGTTCGCACAACCGAGATGACATCCCCAGCGCTGAAATTTCCGTTGATGGGATCAATGCTACCAGAAACAACAGAGGTCCCTGAGGCCTGATCAAGAGTAATGTTCGCAGAAAGCATGTTGGTTCCTCCCTTGCGAACAGCGATATTCATGCTTTCCCCAGCCCCGGCCCCGGTCAAAACCGTTGCATCAACATTAGTCAATTTGCCGGATTTTGTTGCAATGAAAAGAATATCCTGATCACTTGCGGCGACCTTTTGCTTGTCCGTTGAATTCAAGAGGACTTGTCCCAACTCGATCCAAGCAACCCCGCTCCATGTGATCTCAGCATCCTCAAGGAAACTGTCTCCCGTGTTCGTTTTCGTGGGATCATTGTCGGTCACATCAGCGGTACAAATGTACGTGTCTCCGATCTGAACCTCAGCGGGGGTCGGGAAATCAGACGCGGTAGCAATCGCACCCTTGAAAACGATTCCCCCAGCAATCCCCCGTAGCGCGGGAGAGTCCAAGCGAATCAAAGCGATCTGGTCAACCGCGGAAACAGTTTGCTCAAGAGTTGCGTTGAGAGCTCCCCTTGTCGGATCAAATCCCGCAAAAAGCTCACCCGTTGATTTGTCATAGGTAATCGGATCGCCCGGGGATCCGCTTGCGCTCTTGATCTGAACGTAAACAAAACCCTCAAGCATAACCGGGCAATCGTCCTCAGCATTGACCCGAATATCACCGTCAAGGTTGTAAGCCTCCCGACCCAGATCTCTACCAGCAATGCCGAAAGGCACAGATCCGCCCATAAGGATCTGATCTTCAGAAGATCCACGGGAAACAACCCGTCCCATGGTAATATTCGTTTCAGCAAGTTTGCTGACAACCGTTTTCGGATTGAGATCCGCAAAAAGACCCGGGTAGCCTACCTCATGGTCAATGTCGTATGATGTCTGTACACTCATTTTTTACCTCTTACTTGTTGCGGTTTTCGCGCATTTTGGACCGGGACTCATCAACCTTGCTGACAAGGCCTTTGTCAAGTCCCTTGAGGTCATCATTGATTGCTGCGCTCTCACCCGGGGAAGTCTGAGAAAGCGTATCAAAAACAGCCTCAATATACTCATCAGACTTGTTGTTGAGGTCAAACTCACCGGGCTTTGCGGCCTCGATCGCGGCTTTGCGGATCTCAGTGTCCTTGAGGCCCTTGACCTCAAGGTCAGGAGCAATCCCCTTGGCCTTGTCGATGAGAGCGATCCGACCCTCAACAAGAGAGTCAACCGCGGACACGTCAAGCGCTTTCGCCTTTTCCGCGTCAAGCTCACCCGTGAGCTTTTCGGTTTCCTTTTTGGAATCGTTGAGCTCAGCGGTCAAAGAGTCGATCTTGTCCTGGGAGGCTTTCGCATCGTTTTGCAACTTGTCGATCGCCTCGCCAGCCTGATCGGTGACCTCAATTGTGATCCCGTCAATCATTCTGGTTGCCATTTTTTCGATCTCCTTTTTTCCTTTATCGTTTTGAGAGTCGCTCAGCCTTACGTCGGGGCCAGCTCTCCCAGCTTTGACCAGCGCAATATGGTTGACTAAAATGTTGGTTTGAATCCCATCATAAAGGCCGTGATCGGGATCCTCCCCACTTTGCCAAACAACATCGGTTGCATAGCCTAAAGAAATTTGGTCAACACCCTCATTTTCGATTTTTTCGATAGCATCTTTGACCTGGAAAAGCAGATCAACCGCGATCGTGTCGCCGTCCCTCTTGACATTTTCGCGGGAAAAACCGACTTGCAAATCCTTGACGTTTTCAGCGGTAACATCCTCAGAGGGGTGACCGTCTGTAATCGGCTTGTTGACCACACTCTTGAGAGCTTGATCCGAAAAAACCTCAGCCTCAGGCCTCAGCAACCTCACGACGATCCCGGGCTTTTGGTCAATATGTGCGGGGAGCTCGTCTTTTGCAAAATCAAGGGCCGCGTCATAATCCTGAACACCTGTTCGGGCAACTTTCGCGGGGGCCAGTAAATAACCCTCCCGCGTTTTTTTCCGTTTTGATAAAGTGCTGAGATCATACAAGATCATAGGATCAATGCTCCTTTCAATCATTCTAGGTCCGAAATTCGGCTTTTGTCAACCGGATAGAAATCAGATCTGAGGCTCCCAGCTCTTTTGAGCGCTAACCTCCGATAACCATTTATCAAATACAGGCTCAGCGGTGCAACGGCAATTGATGTCATGTCCCGGGTGACCGGTTGAGGGGGGAGGGGATCCCCATGAAAACGTTTTCCCGTTGTTGGCCTTGTGACTGGGCCTGACCGCTGAGTCTCCCACCGTTCGCCAAACGTACTCACGGATCCCCAGGTCCATTTGACGGAACATATTGAGATCCCCGGTGAGTTTGTTCATTTGGTCCCGTGCGATCAGTTTCGGCCTGTAACTCACATTGGTTGATTCGATTTGCTCAAGCCTCTCCCGGATCGAGAAAAAATCATCCCCGCGGTTGAGTCCCTCAGTTACGGCCTCTCTCACTTGCTCAAGATACTGGGGTTGTAGGGTCTTAATGAGGTTAACGTTTTCGTCGATTTTTTCGAGTAACAACGCCTCAATATTTGTATCTCTGAGGATTGACCGAATATCGACCCCCGCCAATTTATTGATCTGAGCAACCCACTTGCCGCGGTGAAATTTGGATCCCCGGGTGATCGAATTTCTAGCAATCCGCTTTGCGTATTTGTCTAAATTTTCGCTTTGTCGATTTAGCTTTTGCTCGATATTCGAAAAGGCAAGAGCCAACTCAACACCGATGTCAATGTCAGTTGTGAGAGGCGAGTATTGATTTTCGAATTCCTTGAGAACCGGGAGGATCTCAGAGGCCACAAGGGACGCGATCTCACGGGTCAGTTTCCTCATTGCGATCGTATATTGACCCGTGATCGCGGTTGAGGCCTCAATCGGTTTATACTGCTTGAGTGACCTGGACTTTTGAGCCCGGTGATTTGCGATGTTTCGGATCTGGCCTTGAGTCAAAGTGATCATTGTTCCTCAGAGTCATCCTCAGGAGTTTCCTCAGGCTCAGGAGTTTCCTCAGGCTCAGGAGTTTCCTCAGGCTCAGGAGTTTCCTCAGACTCAACCTCAGGCTCAACCTCTCCCTCAAGATCATCCCGTTCGATCGCCTCAAGGACTTCGATCCACTCATCAGTAATAGGGTAAACCCCGTCCTCTTTGAGCTGAGCGGTGACAATCGAACTAGTCACATTACCCATCTCAATATTGTTCTTGTCCCGCTGAGAGTTTTTGAGCTCAATCTCAGCCTTTTCCGTGTCGGTCATTTGCCACAATGAGTTGAATTCATACGCCCACTCGTCAGGCATATAACCCAGCGCTGACCTAACCCAGATCTGATCGAGATAATCAAGATGAGGACCAAACTTGTTGACCTGATTACTATTGACCATGTCATAATATTGACGGGTCTGCTCTTGCCCCGTTGAATTGAGCCCCGGGGCATTCTCCCCCAGCAACCGCGTTGCCGGTATATCAGCTGCAGCCGCGGCAATATTGAGAAACCTGAGCATGAGATCTGAGAGCCCGGAAAACTGCAGTTGCTTTTGCTCATATGACTCCTCATCAGCATCAATGAGCAACATGTTGTTGAGGCTCTTGATCGTGTCACCGTTAATGAACCGATCAACAACGGCCTTTTCACCCCCCGGGGTTGAGAGTTGATGGAACAATTTTTTAACGCTAACAACGTCAATCTTGCTCTCATATACAAGGGAATTGACTGATTGAGCGGTTGAGGAGGCGTTGACAACCGCATCATATACCCTCTGAATAATCGATTGTCCCCAATATTGTTCACGTTGTTTCTCTCGCCACGGGAGAGGGAGTCCCTCAAAGTGCAAGACCCGCGAAAAATGGATCGCGTTTCTCCCTCCCTGCAGGAAATAGGCCTGAGGTTTCCTGAAATCGGGTTGACTTGGATCGGTTGTATTCACGACCCCCGGGATCAGATCGTGCCGATCAACAACTAGGAGATACTTGAGCGATCCCTTTTTGACTCGACTGAGATCTAAAGGCTCAGCCATCTCCCCAGCCCCGTCAACCCCGATTATAATCCCAGCTCCCCCGTACAATCGAGCCCAGCGCTCAACCTCTGAAAATGAAGCCTTGATCTTGAAATCCTTTTCAGCGTTTTTCAAGTCGTCAAGTTGATCAGGAGACAATGAGGAGGCAGAAAACGATCGCCATTTTCTGACCATATCATCAACGGTGACATCAATGATTTTTCCTGCTAACCAATCCTCTCGATAGATCGTGCTGAGCTCGTTTTCACCGAATTTCTTTGACTCAAATTGAGTATAGGATCTCTTGTCTTTTGCGGTCCCCAGGTTGGCAACTAGGTTGACAAGCCCGTCAATTATTTTGCTCATTTTTTCCCTTTTCCCTCAATCATGTCAAACACGGGACCCACTATCATGGGTCCAAAAACGGGATAACCCCCTATACATTTCTTGATCTCGGCAACCTCAGTAACTGAAAACTCGGTTGCGATGTCAGCTCCCTTGATCTTGGTTGCGAGCTCATAGCGCTCATATTTCTCTTGCTCAGTCAATGAACACCCGGCTTGAGCGGTTGTCCCTTGCATCAATACTGCAGTCATACAAATTGTGCGAAGTGTAACCGGATCATCATTGTCAGGAGAGAGCTTGACCTTGCCTCCCAAAATCGTTTTGATTTCTTTGTCCCATGAAAAATGCATTTAGCGGGTCCTTTCTCTTTGTCTTTGGTCAACCGAATTGACTTGTGAGTTTTTCCTTGATGTCTGAGAGGAAATACACAACCTCAGGCATTGCCTCAAGAGCGATCATGAGCGCTGAGCGGGAGGCGTTTGCTGCGGTCATATCAGCGACAATCAAAACCATATGACTATGAAAGCAAAACGGCATTGCGAAATTTTCAGGATCCTCGATACACCCGTTCTTTGTAAAACTCCCCTCAGCTTGACCGCTGATGAATGAAGCAAGCTGAGCCTCAAGAGCCTCCCGATCGCTCAACTGCGAGAGCTTGAATTTAATATCAAGCTCATAAATCAAATTGGTATCCATTGTCTGATCTCCTTTATACGGTTGGGGAAGCGTTGATCTCAACCATGTTGAATTCATAGTTGAGGACCTCAGGCATTGAGGCAAGAGCACTCAGGATCTCAGTCCTTGCACTGACAACCGCTGACATGTCAGCAACAACAATTGTCATGTCAGTATCAAAGAGAAACTCTTTTTTCTTTTTCGAGATCTCACGAAAAACGTTGTCAGCAAATGATCCCTCAGCCTGAGTCTTGAGAAAATCATCAATATCTTTTTCAGCCTTTGTCCGCTCACCCTTGTTTTTGAGCTTGAACCGAATAACGATCCCCAAACTGATCTGAGTGTCCATTGTCTGATCTCCTTTAGCCTACCATAAAGCGGCGGTTAACCCCCGCAACCGGTATTGTGACAAAGCCTAAATTTGTGATCGGAGAGGCTGTGTATGCAGCTCCCGCAAGATTAATATTGTTGACTCCACCCAAGTTGAGGGTCCCGAAAAGAGATTCGATCACGCCAGCGGTCCCGGTATGAGTCATTTTAACACAGCGATTCGGGAGGGTAACCGGGTTTTGGCCAGAAAAAATATAAAAAGTAGGAGTGAGATCAACTCCCCTCCCGTGATCGGTGTTATATCGGGGGACTGACGTTAAGATCACGTTATTTCTCTCAGCGAACATATGAAGCCCCTGAGTAACATTCTTGAACCCATAGAAACCCGCAGCGCTGATCCCCGTGAGATCCCAAAAAACAAAAAACAGATTAGGATCAATAACTGAGTTGCCTGTTAGCGTCAGATCTCCCAGTGTTGTTGCTCCCAACACATTAAGGGATCCGACTTGAGCAAGCCCCCCAACCTCAGCGATCCCGCTGATAAAAAAGTCTTGCTCACTGAGGCTGAGCAATGGGATCCCGGTCCCGACTCTCGAAAATCCTCCGATGTCAGGGACAAGGAAAATGTCACCCCCCGCGGTTGAGCGGATTGCTCCCCCTCCCTCAAGGGTAAAATCCCCCGGAGTTGAGGGATCTGCAAAAAAGGCCTCAGCAATCCCAATATGAGTATCGATCTCAGCGTGGGTCTTGACCCCAATGTCACTCAAGTTGAGGTGAGAGAGGGTCCCAATGAGCTTTGCAACGTCAACCTCGTCATATCCTCCCTCCTCATGAGACTCCGCATGAGGAGGAAAAGGAAAATCTTGCTCATTGCCCGGGAGGATCGTTTGACTCTCCCGTAATACCTGAACATGCTCTTTGATGTTGCTCATCTTTTCCTCATTAGCTCTTTGTATCCTACAAAACTATCAGTGATTAACATCTCATGTATTGCGTCAAGAGTCGGGTCAATCTGATCATCGTGCTTGTGAGTCATGAGGGGAGTGAATTTCTCAAACTCATATAAATACTCATCTAACCAATAGGCTTGACGCGGCAAGACAACTTGACCTTGAGCAATTCGAGGCGATCCCGATTTGGCCCGGGAGACCTTGTCCTTATCCCGGGGAATTCCCTCAACGTATCCGTTGCCCCTCTGAGCGTTGATTGCTTGGATCAATCCAGTTCCCGAGCTCTTGTCCTCAACTCGTCTTGACCGGGCTCCCATATGGTTTCTCTTGTGTTCAAATTCATGACGATCACAAAACTGCAGGAATTTCCTCTCAAGATCAGGGGCCTCCCATTTTCCCCGGACCTGATCAATGAGATAGATCCTTTGGTCTTGACCCATTGCCCAACACTGGAAAACGGAAAAGTCATTAACCTCTTTTGCTTTCATCGCGGTATCCGCGTAAATCGCTTTATAAAGCACCGGGACCCGCTCACCGTCCTCAAGGACTATCACGTTTTCAACGGGCCAATACTCAGCGAAATAGTTGAACCATGATCGCTTGAATATCGATCCCCCCTCGGGGGCTGGCCTTTGAAGATACTGAGAGGAATAAGTATATATATCTTTTTTGAGGACCTTTATGTCATCCTCATCAATCTTGTATTTCCACAAAGGCCCGGATCGATACCGATACTTGACAGGGATTCCCGCGGTCCATTCCGCGGGATAATCGTCCCGATCACCGTCCTCAATCTCAACGGGCATTTCTAAATGATACCATTGATCCCCGGTCCCCCCGCTGAGACAAAATCCCGCGGGATCATTATCATGCAACCGTTGCATGATGAGGACGATCGGAGTTTCTCTCTCAAGCGCAAGTCTGCTCTTTATCGTATTTGTGATCTTGCGGTTTGTCCGGTTGAGAATTGCGTCAGAAAAAACGTCCTCAGGTTTTATCGGATCATCGATCACGATCCCCCCGCTGAAACCTGACTCCATTTGTCCCGCTCGAAACCCGGTCAACGTCCCTCCTGAGGGAGCAACTCTCATCCCTCCCCCAAACTCATTGAACCATAAATTGTTAGCCTTTCGATCTTGCCGAATTTCCATAGGCCATAATTGCTGGAATTCAGGAGAGGTCACAACCCGCTTGATCTCACTTGAGTTGTTGAGAATCAGATCGTCTGAGCAACTTGTATGAATCCACTTTGACCGGGGGTTGATAGCAAAACCCCAGGCAATGAAAGCGATAACAGCAAGCTCAGTCTTTGTGAAACCGGGAGGGATATTGATGATCAATCGCTTGACCTCTCCCGCTGCAACTTTCATGAGTGTACGAGCAATGATCTTATGATGCTTTGAAAGAATCGCTTTTTGTCCGGTCCTCACCTTGAAGAAATAGCGCCAAAACAAATAAAAATCTTGCTCAAGGCAATGCTTCAAAAGCCTCAATTCATTTGGGGTCCAATCATGAATAAGCTCTTGAGTGCTAGAATTCTGCAAGGAATGTCTCCTCAAAGCGCTCAATTTCCTCAACGGTGAGAGGCTCAGTGACCGCGACACTCGCTGACAAGTGACCGGAAATCTCAACCGCTTTCCTTTTGGCGTAAAGGAAATCCATGAGCTTTGTTGCCGCTTGAAAAGAGACCTCAGCGGGGACAAAATCCCGCTTGAAACGATCATCAGAGGTTACGATCTCAACTATCTCAGCCCAATCCTCAGCGCTGGGCTCATCCTCATTGCGATTGCGCTTGACTAGCTGGTAAAGGCGGGAAGTTTGCCCGGGCCTGGGATCTTGCCCGGACATGAGCTCAGCAAGAAACCTCCCAGGATCGGGGGCTCCTGATTCATCGCAAAACTTGCCCAATTCTTGAGCAAGATCCCATGATCGTTGACCTTTTGTCCTTTTTATACGCTTTCCCATAATCAAGACCGTCTATACCATTATTTAATGAGGACGTAGATCGAGTCAATAGGGAATATCTGAGGGGGAGAAACGGAAAAAAGCGAAAAAAACCCCGGGTCCTATCTTGGATGATCGACGATAGGAGCCCGGGGGAAAACGGTGAACGGGTCTCTTGCGCTAGAGTCCCCCGTTTTT
>Ga0180431_10000885_pt1 | contig 42312 bp, 39 predicted proteins | sample SS_ome_11_FD_132459 | JGI IMG/M metagenome (GOLD analysis project Ga0180431, IMG submission 132459) | Hypersaline lake sediment archaeal communities from the Salton Sea, California, USA - SS_1_MS_1 metaG | ecosystem: Environmental > Aquatic > Non-marine Saline and Alkaline > Hypersaline >... | reverse complement strand
TCCATTTCAATCAGTTGCATCGCCATCCTTGGCCTCCTGGAGAATCGGTGAATCGGTGAATCGAAACCCGAATTCTAACAAAACCACCTCAAACCACCGACACTAAATTCCCGCACGATGCTAACAAGGAATATGCCGTGGGAACGGGCAGCGTGGTGTCGAACATTGCCCAACCCCCCGCCTTCCTCTGCCGAACGGCGGTTGAACTGAAAGTGGACGGGCTGGAGGACTGGGACACCCATACCTACCGCCGGGGCCAGAGATGTGGGTTCCACAGCAGTTACGTCCTCGGCGACATGCACGAGCACTTCGACGCCTTCGGGCAACTGGCCGGTGTCAAGATCAGTCCCGCTGTGCAAGCGAAGGCTCCGAGCGAGCCGGGCGCGCCGATCCTGTCGATGCTCCCGAAGAAGCCGCATTCCTGTTCCTGCTGTTGAAGGTGAGACTTCGGAAGGAGCCTCTCCAGAAACCCGTCGTATGGGATGCCACGGGCACTACTCCGGCCCGAGTTCGTATTCGGGCCAACGGTCGGTCACGAGTTGCGGATTTCGGCGGGCATGGTTGCCGGCCGCGGCCAAGAGGGGCAAGATCTCGCTTGAAATGAGTGTTGCATCGCGCGTACATCTTGGTATGATTGTAGAAGCGGGGAGGCAAGGGAGACAGCCTATGATAACCGACACAGAAGTACGAACAAACGGCCTTCGCGCATTGGTCGACGCCTTGGGGCCCGTTGACGCTGAAAGGTTTGTCGCCCTGATCTTGAGAGAGCCTTTCGACTATACGAAATGGCAGAGACAACTCTGGCCCGATAGATCCGTCCACGAAATAAGCAAAGCCGCTATGGAATTGCGGACGGCGTCGCCGGACAAAGCCATCAAAGACGACCAGTAAGAGCGGCCGTGTAGGAACGCGTCGACGCAGAAGCCGGAACCCGCAACCTCACTCTAACGCTTCGAGGCCGTATTCGGGCCAGCGGTCGGTTACTAACTGGCGGATTTCGGCGGGCATGGTTGCCGGTTGGGGCCAGGTCGCGGCGTGCTCGCCGGGCAGCTTGCGGGTGGCGTCCAGCGCGGTTTGGTGAGAGAGGTCGCCGGGGAGCGTTGTGGGGTCGGTTGGGTCGGGCGGGCCTTGGTACGAGATAACGTCCCGGGCGGGGTGGACGTTGTTGTTGATCGCTGAAAGGACCGCCGCGTCGTCGCGAACGTCTACGTCGTCGTCGACGAGCACCAGGAGCTTCGCCCGCTGAAACGCCGGCAGGCTCCAGGCGACTTGGGCGGCGCGGCGGGCCTGGCCGAGGTATGTCTTGTGGATTGCAAGGACGGCCGACTGCCCCGGCGCCGTAAACATCGGCAGGTGGAAATCGACAAGCCCGGGCAACGAGGTTCTTATCAGCGGCACGAACATCCGCCCAAGCGTCTGCGCAATGACGCCGGCTTCATGCGGAGGGCGGCCGGGGACCATCGCCGGGAAGACGGGGTTCGCGCGGTGGGTGATCGCCGTGACTTCGGCGACCGGCATCAGCCGAGGCCGGCTGCAACTGCCCGAAAGCGTCGCCAGCGGGCCGATCTCCTGCGGCGGCTCGGCCGGGTCGATATGGCCCTCGATCACGATCTCCGCGTCGGCCGGCGCCATCAGATCGACGTTGCGACACGCAACCACGTCGAGCGGCCTTTCGCGCAACAGCCCCGCCAGTGTGGGAACATCCGCCGCCGCCGGCACGGGAGCCATCGCCGCCAGCAGCAGGGCCGGGTCGCCGCCCAGGCTGATCGCAACCGGCATCTTCTCGCCGCGGCTGCGATACTCGATCAGCAGCCGCGCCGGCTCTTCGTCGTCGGCCCATGCAATCGCCAAGGAGTTGCGCCCGAGCACCGGTACGTCCCAGCGGCCGGCCACCGGGCGGTGTGTGTCGGCATCGGCGGTGAAAACTACGCCGGCGGTGATGGTGCGTCCCGGTTCGTCCGGGGCCGATTGCAGAGCCGGTAACTCGCCCAGATCGACGTCGCCGCCCAGCCGGACGATCTGCTGGCAGGGGGCCGACTTGACCCGCCGCGGCGGAACCTTGCCGAGCGCCGCGACGTGCGGGGCCGTCTTGAGCCGCTCGAACCACCCCTCCGGCTCCGCCGGTTCGGTCAACAGGGCAAGCCGTTCGACAATCTCCTTAGGCGAAGCAACTCCCAACGCTTCGCACACGCGAGACTCACTGGCCAGCAGGTTGGCAAGCAGCGGGATGTCGTGCCCGGTGGGATTCCCGAAGAGCAGGGCGGGGCCGGCGGACGGCACACGGAGTGTGCCTGCTACTTTGATCGACCGGGCCGAGATCTCGGCCGCTTCCAGCACCGGATCGACGGCCGCCTCCACCCGGACCATCTCGCCCGCACGGGCAAGCTGTTCCAGAAAATCGGCAAGGGAGCGATAGGACATGGGGCCGATTGTACGGGCAAATCCCCCTGCTGGGAAGTCGTACTCGGGCAATCCCTGTCGGCATCGGGCCCGAAGTGGCGATTTTTTCGCTTGTCGATTGCCGCAACTCTAATAAGAATAACTGGTAGAGGCTTGCATTTGGGCGCCATGGGTGCCATGGCCACGCTTGCGTGGCCATGTGGCCGCTGTTCCGGGACTTACGACACTGCCTACGCAAGTGTGGATATGGCACCCGGCCAACTTTTCCTAACCGATACGGGTCAAATTTTCCAATGCCGCCGACGCTTAATGTCTACGCCCTGCCCGAACTCGCCGAGCCGGAAGAGCTGGCCGGCGGTATCGCGGTGGTGATCGACGTGCTTCGGGCGTCGACAACGATCGTTTATGCCTTGGAGGCGGGCGCCAGGGAAGTCATCCCGGTGGTCAAGGTCGATCAGGCGCGAGAAATTGCCGAGCAATTCCCACCCGACGAGGTCGTGCTCGGCGGCGAGCGGAACGGGCTGCGGATCGAGGGGTTCGAGCTGGGTAATTCACCCACCGAATACGCGGCCAGCCGCGTCGCGCGGAGAACGGTCGTCTTCACGACCACCAACGGCACACGGGCCATGCACCGCGCCCGGGCCGCCGAGCGAATCCTCATCGGTGCGTTCGTCAACGCGACCGCCATCGTCGAGGAGCTGGTTGACCAGGAACAAATCCACCTGATCTGTTCGGGCACCCGGGGAGAGGCCGGCCAGGACGATCTCCTGCTGGCGGGCATGCTCGTCGAGCGGATCCGCCAGCGCGGCGGGTTGGTCTACGAGCAGAACGCCCGGGCCATCAGCACCCGCCAGACGTGGCTCGAGGCATTTGCCTTGCCCCAGGCCCTTGGGGGCGAGCCGCTTCAGCCCGAACGACTGGCCGAGCAGCTCCGCAAGAGTATCGGCGGGCGGAACCTCGCCCGGATCGGACTGGAGGCTGACATACTCGCCGCCGCCGGCATCGATCTCTTCCGCGGCGTGCCGGAGTTCGACCCCGAAAAGTCGCGGATTCGGTTGGTCTGAGTGAGTAGCGGAGTGGGTAGTGGATAGTGGATAGTGGATAGTGGATAGTGGATTCCGTGTAAGAAGCTTCCCTCTTCCCTCTTCCCTCTGTCGACTGTCCACTGTCCTCTGTCCACTGTCCACTACAAATACTTCTGATACGCGGCGACAGCGAGCGTATCGCAGCGTTCGTTCTCCACGTGGCCGCTGTGGCCGCGGATGTGGGTGACGGTGACGTCGTGGGTGGCGAGCAACTCGTCGAGCCGTTGCCAGAGGTCGACGTTTTTCACTTCGAGCCATTTGCCCTTCTGGCGTCGTCGCCAGCCGTTCTTCTTCCACTTGGGCATCCACTCGTTGAGCCCCTTCAGGACGTAGGTGCTGTCGGAGACCAGCTCGACGCGTGTGGGGCGTTTCAGTGCTTCGAGGCCGCGGATGACGGCCATCATTTCCATGCGGTTGTTGGTGGTCTCCCGCTCGCCGCCCGATTGGTCCTTCTCTTTTCCCGAAGCGGGGTGTTTGAGGATATAGGCCCAGCCGCCGGGACCCGGGTTGCCGCTGCAGGCGCCGTCGGTGTAGAGAATGACTTCGGGCTCTTCTCGGAATGGCATCGTAAATGCAGCGGCGGCGAGGGCGGATTCGATCCAAGGGTCGATGGAAAAGCACCAAAATACCGCATTTCCTCTCAAGACGAAATCCCGCTGCTGCCTTACTGGTTGCCCACCCCCCAGTTCAACTAAACTATTCTCCTTGACGGCATTCCAGTACAAATAGATAATGACAATAGATTATTGGGGTATTGGGTAGTGTCTCGGCGTTTCGCCAAAGGATCGCTCCATGACCTTCCACGCATTCAGCGGGATTCGGCTGTCACTCTCTGTTACGTTGGCGGGGTTGTTGCTGTTGGGTATGTGCGGCTGTTCCGACAATCCCTTCGACATGGCGCCCGTTTCCGGCAAAGTCACCTACGACGACGGGTCGGTGATCCTCGCGGCCCGGATCAGGGTCCTGTTGTATCCCCAGGGCGGTGAGATCGACCTGAAGACCCACCCCAAGTTCGCTGCCGCCGAGGTCAACGTCGCCGACGGCACGTTCGCTTTTATGGAGACCTGGAAACCGAAAGACGGGGCGGTCGTCGGGCGGCACAAGGTCGCCATCATCAGCTACGACACCAAGGGAAGAGAGACCGACGCCGTACCCGCCAAATACCGAAAACCCGATACCAGCGGGGAAGAACGCGAGGTCAAATCGGGCCAGAACCATTTCGAATTCAAGGTCAAGAAACCTTCTTAACACGAGGAGGGCACGCGTCATGAACAAATCCCGTCAACCGGCAAGGGCCCGCGGCTTCACCTTGGTCGAGCTCCTGGTGGTTATCGCGATCATCTCGATCTTGATCGCGCTGTTGCTGCCGGCCGTGCAGGCCGCCCGAGAAGCGGCTCGCCGTGCAAAGTGCCAGAACAACCTGAAACAGGTTGCCCTGGGATTGCTGGAATACGAAGAATCGCGGGGTATCTTCCCTCCCGGCTCCGTATGGGATACGACCGTGGCCAGTGTCGATACAAGGGATGAATCGAAATTGCTCGAAAGCTGGGTTATCCTCATTCTCCCCTTTATCGAACAACAGGGTCTCGCCGACGCCTTCGTCCCGGACACGTATATCAGCGATGAAGTCAACAGGCAACCCCGAGGGGCGGAGATCCCATACATGCTGTGTCCCAGCGATGCCTACAACCGGGTGAAAATGAACGGCACCAGCGCAGGATCGGGGAGCGATACCTACGACCTGGGAGACGGCTGGGCACGAGGGAACTACGCCGCCAGCGCCGGATTGTTTACGATGTCGGGCGATATCGCCGATAAGCACTCCACCACCTGGTTCAACAACCCCACAAAACGGGGCGTCATGGCCGCCAACCATTCCCTCTGCATGGCCGAGATAAGGGACGGCGCCACAAACACCATACTCGCGGCCGAAATCCGCGCCGGGTTGACCGAATACGATACCAGAGGAACCTGGGCTATGGCCGGCGCTTGCGCAAGCACCTTGTATGCCTGTGGTGACGGAACCGACGATTCCGGACCCAACGCCGCCACCGGAAATCCCGACGACATGCGGAACTGCGATAAGCTCCTGGCCGTGTATGACATCGACACCCTGAACTACCAGAGAATGGGCTGCTACCATTCCGCCAACAAGCAACAAACCGCAAGGAGCATGCACGAGGGAGGGGTCCACGTCGCCTTGGCCGACGGAACCGTCCAATGGATCAGCGATTTCATCGACCTCTACGTCTGGGACTACCTGATTTGCTCCGCCGACTATGAGCTGGTCCCCGCCGGGTCGTTCTAGCGCAACGCTCGAACCACTCACCACTCGCCATTCGCCGTTGCCCCCGGGTGAATTCCGCGGACAGCATACTTCGTGGCGGCCGATAAATGACTTCCCGGATCCAAGAACAAAGAAGGGGGCACCTGCCCCCGGCTCATAACCGAACGAGCCAAGTGTCGGGGACGGGTGCCCCCTACTTTCAATCCAAATCGGAAAGTTATTCTTCGGCCGCCCCTTAATTCTTCCGCGCAAGGAATTCCGGGATAACAAATTATTTGGCTGTGCGGGGTGGCGCGGCACGGCTTTTTGCGAAAAATCGATCGGATGGTTTGCAGAAAAGGAAGGAGGCTATTCGGCTCGGGCGACTACTTCTCGGGTTTGTACCACTCGGCGCGGAGCCATTTGGTGACGACTTCGATGTCTTTGTCGCGGAGCGTCTCAGCGTAGGCCGGCATGCGGTCGTTGTTCTTGCCGTAGAACCGCTTGTCGGCGGGGTTGGCGATGATGCCGATGAGCCACTCCCGGGAGCCGTAGCCGGTCAGGTCGGGGGCGCCGCCGAGCTGGCCCTTCTCATGGAACTTGTGGCAATCGGTGCAACCCCAATCGTCGGCGAGCAACTGCTTGCCTTCGGCGATCAGGTCGGCATCCTTCTTGTCGAGTGTGCTTTGCGATTCGAGATTTGCCTCGGCCGACAGGGCCATGACGACCTTTTGGACGTCTTCTTTTTCGTCGTCTTCGAGTTCGCTGAACGTCTCTTTGACGAATGCCGCCATGTCGCCGTTCTTGAACTTTGTGTTGCCGAAGTATTCCGCCGTCTTTATTTGTTCGGGGTCGAGCAGCCCGGCGATCCACTCGCGGGTGGCGAAGTTGTAGAGGTTGGGTGCGGAGGAGTCTTCGGACTTGATGCCCTTGCCATCGGCGTCGGTGTAGTCGTGGCAGCTTGCACAATCCTTGAAGATCTTGGGCCCTTGGGTCAGGGGGTCTTCCCGCAACAGCGTGAGTGCGCCGGTGGCGGGGATCCCCCTTGGGCTTTGGGCGAGGTACACGGCGCGATGGGCCTCTTGCCGTGCGGTGGCCAGCGCGTTCTGGTGGTCTTCATCGTGCCGGTCTTTGTGGAAGGAGTGGGCCGACAGGGCAAAGATCCCGACAAGGACAACGGCCGTGAAGCCGAGGTTGAAGCACTGGCCTTTGGTCGTGCGCCCGATCCACGGCATGGCGAGCACGATCAAGAACAGGATGCCCGGGATGACGAAGATCGGCAGGATGGCCCATTCGCCGGGGAACAGGTGCGAGAACTCGTAGAGTCCGCGGAAGGCCCACTCGGGCCGGGCGGCGGGGAACTCGCCGCCGGGAGCAGCCGGGGCGCCAAGCTCGACGCCGCGGTGCGGGCCGGCCACCCCGGGCTGGAACGCCAGAAACATCACCACGGCCAGCACGATTACCCAGGCCACGGCATCGAGCGCCGCCTGGTTTGGCCAGAAGGGTGACGCCTTGTCGCACGTTTCGGCTTCCCTTGTGCGCATGACGCGCAGCAGCAGGTTGTGCAGGATCCAGAGCACGAGGAACCCGCCGCCGAAGACGGCGATGTGGAGGACGAGGAACCGGGTCAAGGTCGCGTGGCCGAACTCGGGCCCCCCGGCCGCCAGCTTGTAGAGGTGGCCGCCCACCAGGGGCAACAGGTTGAGGAACTCGACACGCACCTTCGTGCTCTCGCGGCTGTTGAGGTCCCAGGCCAAAAGGTCGCCGGTCAGCATCAGGCAGAGGCAGAAGATGCCCATCAGGGCCACGAGCCAGAAAAGCAACTCGCGCGGGGCCCGGTACGCGCGGGTGACGATCATCTGGAGCATGTAAATCCCAATCAGCACCAGCAGCACCTGGGCCGTGTAGTGGTGTACGGCGCGCAACAGCCATCCGCCGGGCACCTGATGTTGCAGGTGGTAGACGCTCTCCCAAGCGGTGTGGGCGCTGGGGCTGTAGTGCATCCACAACACTAACCCGGTGATGCCCTGGACCAGAAAGCAGAACAGGATGACGCCGGGCCAGATCTTCAACGGCGATGCGCCGCCGGGGATCGGAGTGTGAAAGTAGCAGCGCACGGCCGAGCAAAGGCCGGTGCGGTCGTCCATCCAATCGAGCAAGGTCTTCATAAGGGGTAGACTCTTGTTTGCGGAAATGTTGTAGACAACGCTGTCATGCCTTCGCGATTTTCTTCGCCGTTCCGGTCTGGAAGTTCCGGAACTTCACCCAGACTTCGTTTTCGTTTCGGATCTCCACGTCGAGCGAATCCATGTCCCGCGGGCTGGGCGAAGGTTTGTCGAGCCGCTCGCCGCCGAGCCCAAAGCTGGCGGCGTGGCAGGGGCAGAAAAACTTCCCGTCTTCGGACGCATTCTGAAACTGAATGGTGCAGCCGGCGTGCGGGCACGTCGCTTGAAACGCCTCGACCTCGTTTTCGGCCGCGCGGCGGAGGAAGACCGCCCCGACCGGCTCGGCGAGGAAACGGTTCCAGGCGTCGATCCGGTCGGTGATGACCGGGATTCGCTTCGGCGTGCCGTTTTCGGGCAATTCGTCGAGCAACGCCAGCTTGAACTCGCCGGCAGGACTCTTTTGACGCAAGGGGTTCAGCCACGAAACCAGGCTAACGACCGCTGGGACAAGCAGCGCAAATCCGCCGGCGACGATGGCGATCGTTCCTGCCAGGAATCCGCGGCGCTTAAGCGGCCCGGGCGAGTCGGCATTGGAAGTGTTCGAGGAAGGGGAATCCATGGGAAAATCTCTCGGATGGTGGGTGGATCAAAGGAGGAAGGACACGGAATCATCGGACGGATTGTCAATCCGTCCTACAAGTTTGCGTTCACAACGTTTAAGCCGGTATTATTGCATGGCGGCGCGAGCTGCGTCAAGGACCTTGGTTTGGGCCGATTCGAGGGGCTCCTCGATGAATGCCCCGGCGGCCTTTTTGTGCCCCCCGCCGCCGAACTGCCCGGCCAGTTGGCTGCAATCCAGCTCGCACCGGCTCCGGAAGCTGATCTTGAACCCGCCGGCCTTCTGCTCGACGAGAATGACAGCCACCTCGGTGCCGGCGACGGAGAGCATCATGTTGATGATGTCCTCGCTGTCGGCGGGATGAGCCCCGACGGCGTCGAAGTCGGCCCGGTCGATGTGCGTGTGGATCAGCCGGCCGTCCAGATCGGTTTTCACCCGCGCCATGCAGCGGCCGATCAGTTGCAAACGGGCGAGCGTGTCCTTTTCATAAAGTTCCTTGTAGAGCTGGCTGGGGACGGCACCCGCACCGACCAGGCGCCCCGCCAGGCGAAAGGTTTCGGCAGTGGTCGAGGAGAAGCGGAACCAGCCGGTGTCGGTGGCCACGGCGACAAAAACGGCCCGGGCCATCTCGGGCGTCAACGGCACGCCCAGGGCGTCGGCCGCTTCGACGATCAGGCTGCCCGTCGATTCGGCATTGCTGTCCTTGAACAACTCGGCGCGGAGGTCGTCGCCGCTGACATGGTGGTCGATGACGAGTTTCCGGGCCTTGGTTGTGCGGATCACATCACTCATGTTGCCGAGTTGCGCCCAGGCCGTCGTATCGAGCACGATGAGCACGTCGTACGTGTCAATCTCTTCGGCCGTGACGTCGACGCCCAACTGCTTGAACTTGTTTCCCGGGTCGATAAACGCGTAATTCGGCGGTATGGCGAAGGGAACACAAATCAGCACCTCTTTTCCCAGAGATTCCAGCATCGCAGCCATTGCCAGCGAGCTACCCAACGCATCGCAGTCGGGGCGGATGTGGCACGTGACGGCAAAACGCCGGTTCGCGTGGATGATTTCAGCAAATCGCGACCAGTCGGGCATCGGATTTAGGATTTATGATTTGGGATTTGGGATTTGCGCCGCTTGACAATCCGCCGCGTGTCGGCCACGTCGCGCCCCATCTGGGCAACGAGCTCTTCGGCGGAGTCGAATCGTGTAATGTCCCTGAGTCGGTTGAAAAAGTCAAGCTCAAGGAGCTCGTCGTAGAGGTCGGCCTGGAAGTCAATCAGAAAGGCCTCGACCTTGAGAAACCCCTCTCCGAAGGTGGGGTTAGGACCGATGTTGACGGCGGCCGCGTGCGAGGAGCCGGCATGTGCGGGACCTTGAGGCCATGCCCTGGCGGCGTAAATCCCCTCGCCGGGCAAGAGGGTGTCGATTCGTTCGAGATTGGCGGTGGGATATCCGAGTTTCGCGCCTCGGCCCGTCCCGCGGACCACGGTGCCGCGGATCCGGTAAGGGCGTCCCAACAACTCTTCGGCGGTCCTCATCTCCCCGGATGTAACCATCGAGCGAATCTGGGAACTGGAGACGCGCCGGCCGCCGATCGCCAGGGGCTCGACGACCTCGAGACGGACGCCGGTCTCGCGGCAGAATTCCCGGAGCACGTCGATATTGCCGGTCCGATTGCGGCCGAAGAAGAAGTTCCGGCCTTCGACCAAGGCCCGGGCATCAAGCCGCCGACGGATGATGTCGTCGAAGAACTGCCCGGCTTCGAGTTGCAAAAGGGCCGTGTCGGTCGCAAAGGCGATCACGGCGTCAACACCCAAGGAGCCCAGCAGTTCCGCGTTTCGCCCGGTCCAACCGAGCGGCTTTGGCGCCGCCCGGGGCCGGAGCAACTGAGCAGGGTGGGGGTCGAACGTAAACGCCACCGCCGAGGTGTCCATCTCGCGAGCCGTCGCCACCAGTCGCCCTACCAACTCGGCGTGACCGCGGTGTACCCCGTCGAAATTGCCGATCGACAAGGCGCAGCGGCGAAAGCGATCAGGAAGATTGTCGATATCGCGAAAGAGTTGCACGGGTGGAGAGTGTTGGGTGGTAAGCGGTGAGTGGCGGGTGGTGAGTGGCGCGGAGCCGCAAGCGTCTACTCGTCATCTGTCGGGTCTGCTTCAGCCCTCAATTGCCGGATTTCATCGCGGTGTCGGGCGGCCTTTTCGAATTCCTCGGCGGCAACGGCTTCGTCGAGCTTCTGCCGGAGGACTTCGAGTGCGCTTTTTGGCCGGGCGGCGGCCGCCTCTTCTTCGTTGGCCAGGATCTCTTGACGCCAACGCTCCAGGGTCGTCAACTCGACGCACTCCTCCGCCCGGTGATCCTGTTGGTACTCGTCGAGGAACTCATGGATTCCTTCGATGCCGGCCTCGATCGCCCGCAACCCGGCGTCGAATTCCCTGTTGTCGATCAGCGGCGTGGCAACCGATCGGGTGTGCATCATGATGACGTAAGGCCGCCATTGATCGAACTGCACCCTGTGTTGTTCGTTGTCGCAGTGCGCACAGACAAATGCGAACAAGTCGAGGTTGCGCCGGGTGTCGCGGGCACAAAGTTCGTACATTTTCAGGTGCCAGAAGGCGAGGTATCGGTGGTAGTATTGGAGCCCCTCGCGCCACAGTTCGGCACAATCGTCTTCGCCGAGCAGGTAGGGGGCCGCGTCGGGATGGGCCTCGTCACGGGCCCGCTGCAATTTCTGGTGGTATATCAACAAGGATTCGCACTGTTCGGGTCGCGCCCCGTCGGGTCGCCCGTCTATCTCCATTTGCAGCATGCCGAGATCCACCCGCAACTGGATTTTCCGGCGGCCGTCGTCCCCCTCCACGACACGGACCTGGATATCGTCGGGTTCGTACTGCCAGTCTTGCAGGATCTCGGTAATGTCTTCGGACATAGGCCCACCAACCGGTTTGGAATACGGTGCCGGACACACTCCCACGAACATTAGGCTCTGTCTGAAAAGTCGTTTGCAGTCATTGTACGACGGCCCTCCGAGGCCGTCGAGCCCGTGTTTTCACGCAAAACCAACCAGCAATGGACGGCCTCGGAGGGCCGTCCTACGGATTTTCAGACAGAGCCCAGTGCTAGCCCGGTGCTCTGTCAGATTTTGAAGTTAGCCACGCTCGCCAGACCGTGGTAATCCCACGCTCTGGCGAGCGTGGCTACCCCAATTCCTAGGTTTGACAAAGCACTAATCTACAGAAGAACAGACCGGCAGACCAGGGGGGAAAAGGGTGAAAAGCAGGAGTCGGAATGGTGAAATCAGCGTACGGGACTAGGCAGTCATCCGCCCGGGTCGCGAATCACCGGTTCCATGACCTTGGTGTTCCGATCCACCGCGAGCACGATGGTCCGCTGCTCGACGCCGTCGCCGCTGCTGGCCACGACCGGCAGGACATGTCGCCGATCGGGGAGATTGAAGCGGACGGCGAAGGTCCCGTCGGGACGGAGGTGGATGGGCTCGCCCCGCAGCGTAACGTGGGCGCCGGGGTCCGTCGAGCCGTGTACGATCAGTTCCGTGTCAACACTGAAATTGAAGTCGCGATCCCGGTCGCTGGCAGCGGCGCCGAACTGCGTTGCCATCGGGTCGCCCATCGGGCGGCGCAGTTGTTCTTCAAAAACCTCTCTCAGCTCGCGATTGGTGCCCTGCTCGTGATACCCGCCGCTCATGGCAAAGATGCGGTCGAAGTCCTTGGCTACTTCGGCCCAGTTCTTGTCGAACGACTCGCTTGAGCCGGGGCATGGGGTAGTGACGACATTGCTGCGGGCCAGGGCCAGGAATTGGTCTCCTATCCCAAGATAGCCGATCTCCAACTGGTACCTCTTTGGGGGGTCCTGGACATCGACGTACCAGTTGTTCACTCCGCCGTGAATGTCGATGTCTTTGATGTATTTTCGAGCGGTATCGGTCGTGCCGTTGCGGGAGAGTTGGGACACTCGCAGCACGGGTCGAGCGCCGTGCCAATGCTGTCCCAGCGCAGCCTTGGCTCGCTCGATGGCGGCGCGGCTGAGCTCCCAATAGGCGTGGAGCCAATAGGGATCGCGGACCATGACCACTAGGCGGTCCTTTGCGTGGCCATTGCCTTCCCGGCTTGCCTTCAAGGCAAGATCCTTGGATAGCGCGAGTTGGGCTTTGATTTTCTTCAGCCGTTGTTTGGCGTACCGGGTGTGGGGTTTCTTGCCGTTTTTCTGGGAATGTTTGGCGGTGCCGTTGGTTTTTGCCCTTTTTGCGGCCGCAGTTGTCGTGGCCGAGGCGGTTTTACCCTTGGCTTTTGCCCGACGGGTTGCCCGGGCGGTGGCGACACGGCCGTAGTTGACCAGGGCTTTGACAAGTTCCTCTTTTCGCATCGAGTGCCAGCCGGCAAGGTTCCTCTTCTTGGCCATGGCGGCCAGATCCTTGACCGTGCGGGTGCGAAGTTTAGCGGCGGTCATCATGGGACTTACCTCCGGGTTGCCGCTCGCTCGCGGTTGAAGGCGGGACGAGGCGGCTTGCTTGGTCGGTCGTTACGCGTCGTCCGTGACCCGGAACTGTTTTGTGCCCAATTTCGTCCAACTAGTCCGTTGTGGAGTGATGTTGTTGGTATGTTCGCCGTTCGCGACACCACAGGCGACGGAGGGGCCGCCGCCATGAGCTTTCCCGCCACGGAACCGGTAAAGGTGTGACCGAGGTTTGGGTGGGGAGTCATACCCGTAAACCCGGTCCACGTGCCGCGAATCTCTGTCGTCCGCCAGGGTCTCTGCCAGCGGTAGGAATCCAACTGCAATGTTGGACCAGGCAGAAAACTCCAGTTAGGTTGATTATACTCGGTCAACCGTTTGGACGCAATGATCGGGCATTGCAGGACTCGGAGTTGTGAATTGGGGAATAGCTGTATCTTGTTTATCTACAACAGGTTACGATGCCTTGCCTTGGGTTAAGTGAAATCGACATTCTGGCCGCGAACTGCTTCGAGCGGGCATGCACATAGCTCGACTTGGGGGTGTGCCCGCGCCTCACTGCCTCACTGAGACGTACACAGAGACCATTCTCGGGTACCAAGAATGTTATCAGGTACCAAGAACGAGTGGTGTCTTTCCAAGAAATCTGTTGCAGTCTACGGTGGCATCGTCAGTTGACAATCGGAAAAGTACCCGATAGATTAGCTGCGTTTACAGGTTGTCCAGCCGTGAAAGACTCGTCCGACGATCGCTCCGCCCTGGCGCATGCCATGGTATGGACGTCACGCATCACGACCATTTCGATGGAAATGGTTGTTCCCGGGCTAGTCGGTCTGTGGGTGGACCGGCAATTGGGAACGGGCCCCTGGTTGTTGATTGTAGGGGTAATCATCGGCTTTTTCGTCGGGATGTGGCAACTGGTCAAGTTAGGGGAGACCACCCACGGGGACCACCCTTCGCCGGAAGAGGATGAGCAGGACCAGGCACCCTAACCGACTGATCGTACTCGCGGCCGTCTCCGGGCTCTTCGTCTTGCTGTTTTTCGGTGCGTTGTTCCGCTCGGGGGTGTTCGTCTTTCGCGACGCGGGCCACTTCTACTACCCCTTGTTCAAGCTGGTTGCCGACGAGTGGGCGGCCGGGCGCGCCCCGCTATGGAACCCGTACGAAAACCTCGGGCAACCGCTGGCCGGGAACCCGACGGCAAGCGTCTTCTATCCCGGCAAGCTGATCTTCGCCTTGCCGATCGGCTACGCCTGGGCGTACAAGATCTACATCACCGGCCACGTGCTGCTGGCGGCATGGGGGGCGTATCGGTTCGCCCGGCACATCAAAGCCGGCGTGGCCGCGGCTGGAATCTGCGCAATTTCCTATGCCTTTTCCGGCAACGTGCTATTTCAATACTGTAACGTCGTCTTTCTGGTCTCTGCCGCATGGCTGCCGCTGGCGATGCTGGCAACTGACGGGATGCTGGTTAAGAAAAGCCTCCGCTGGGCGGTTGCGTTCGGCGCCGCCATGGCCATGATGGTCCTCGGCGGCGATCCGCAAATGGCGTACAATGCGGGGCTGCTGGCAATCTTGTACGCACTGCTCTTGTGGTTCCAAAAAGCCCCCGCACGCAGTGCGGGGGTTCGCGCAGCAACGGCAGAACCGACCCCACCACAAAACGAGGAGCCCCCACACGCAGTGCGGGGGCTTTTCGCTCGGATTTCCACGTGTTGCGGTCTTTTCATTGTTGCAGTTGTTGTCGCCCTAATGCTTTCTGCAATTCAAGTCCTGCCATCGCTGGAGCTCACGCGCCGCAGCAATCGCCGGGCACCCGCGCTAGCCGATCGCTTCTTCGCCACGCTCGAACCGGGCGCCCACTCGGAACACACGTACCACTTCAGCGTCGGGCCGTGGCGGCTGGCGGAATACGTCTGGCCGAACGTCAGCGGCCGGCAGTTCCCCGTCCACCACCGATGGCTGGGCACCGTTCCGGCTGAAGGCCGCGTTTGGACCCCATCGCTTTACATGGGCATCCTGCCGCTGTTGTTGGCCGTCTCCGCCATGCGATGGCGGCGGGGCGAACCCCGCGACCGCTGGCTCACATGGTTGGTCACCCTGGCGGTGATCGCCGCGTTGGGCTACTACAGTCTTGGGTGGTTGATGCTGGAGATGCGCCTGGAGACGGGCCTCGGCGGGCCGTTCGGCGGGTTGTACTGGCTGATGACGCTTCTGCTGCCGGGCTATGCCGCCTTCCGCTACCCGGCCAAGCTGTTGGTCGTCGCGGCGTTGGGCCTCAGCGCGCTGGCCGGGCGCGGCTGGGATGAAGCGTTTGACGGCTCGCCGGCCCGGGTGCGCCGCCTGTTGCTCGTCTTCGGCGGGTTGAGTCTGATCGCGGCGATGGCAGCCTTGGGCGTCCGGCCGTTCTGGGACGGCTGGCTTGCCGGGGTCCCGCCCGATATGCTCTTCGGCCCGCTCGATACGGCCGGCGCGTTTCGCGATCTGCTTTTCGCGTTTCTCCAAACGGCCGTTCTCAGCGGCCTGTTCTGGTGGCTGCTCCGCCAGAAGCAACGTGCTTCGCCCGCCGCGTGGGCGCCGATCGCCGTTTTGATCCTGGTGGCAGTCGATCTGGCGGTGGCGAACCGCTGGATGATCGCCTGCGCGCCGGCAAATCAGTGGGAAGAGCCGTCGAAACTGGCACAAGCAATCAAAGCTCACGCTGTTGAAGAAACTGCTGCCTTGCCCCCCCGCGTCTACCGCCACTCGATCTGGATGCCGCCCGCATGGGAAAAACGCGGTTCGCCCGGACGCCTGGCCGATGCCATGCGTTGGGATCGCGATACGCTATGGCCGAAGTACAATCTGCTCGGGCGCATCTCGGTCATCCGGGTAGACGGCACGATGAGGCTGGCGGACTACGAGGAGTTCTTGCGGACCGGAAGCGGCGGTGATGCACTGCCGCCGGGAGTCGATGCGCTCGATGCCGGGCGGTTGGCCGAGTGGGTCATCATGCCGGGCAATAAGTCCCTCCCCGGTGGGAAACGAGTGGAAACGGGTGACGCAGATGCCTCGCTATGGCACAACCCCGATCACCTGCCCAGGGCATGGATTTCCCGGTCCTCGTCCCCTGCCGAATCGTGCAGCATTGTCCATTTCGATCCGCTCCGGGTGGAGATTGAAGCGGAACTGACCGCCCCGGGCACGGTCGTCCTCTGCGAGCAATACTACCCCGGCTGGACGCTCGACGTTACGACCGCCGGCCAGACCCGCCGGGTGCCCATTCTGCCTGCCAACAGCATCATGCGCGGCGTGCCGTTGCCGGCAGGCAGCCACCGGTTGCTCTTCCGCTACCGGCCGGCGAGTTTCCTGTGGGGGGCAATCCTCAGCGGGCTGGCATGGGTGGCATTGATCGTATGGGGCGGCGTGAGTTGGTTTGCCCGTCGCCGCCGTGCCGGCGGCGGCTAAACAATCCCCCCACTTTCCGCGGCGGCTAAACAATCCTCCTTCTTCCCTCTCTCCTAATCCTCCTCCTCTTTCACCTTCGCGGCCGCGATGATTTCCTGCTGGATGTTCGAGGGGACGATGTCGTAGTGGCTCAGCTCGATCGAGTAGCTGCCGCGGCCGCCGGTGATGCTCGAGAGGCTTCGGGCGTAGGTGGTCACCTCGGCCAGGGGAACCTCGGCGATGACAGTCTGAAGGTCGCCGCCGGCCGAATCCATGCTCAGCACGCGGCCGCGACGCCCCGACATGTCGCTTGAGATGTCGCCGACGTTGTCGCCGGGCATGGTCACCTCGATCTTCACGATCGGCTCCAAGAGCGCCGGCTTGGCTTCGCGAAAGACGTCTCGGAAAGCCATCGTGGCGGCCGTCTTGAACGCCTGCTCGTTGCTGTCGACCGGATGGTCCTTGCCGAAGTGGACTTCGACGCAGACGTCCTGGATGCGGTAACCGGCGATCACGCCGCGACCGATCCGGTCGCGGAAGCCCTTTTCCACGGCCGGCATGAAGTTGCTGGGGATCACGCCGCCGGTGATCGAGTCGATCCAGAGGAAATTGTCCTCGGGGAAGTAGTGCGGTTCCTTCATCGAGGGGAACCGCTGCTTCGTGGCATATTCCTCGACATTGGTGCCCTTGGGGAAGGGGAATACGCGGATGTGGACCTCGGCGAACTGCCCCGCGCCGCCGGTCTGCTTCTTGTGGCGGTACGACCCCTCCGCGTTCGCCTGGACCGTCTCGCGATAGGGGATTTTCGGCAGCTTGGTGTCGACGGCCACCTTGTCGCGGCGGCCGAGCCGTTCCTGGATGATCTGCAAATGGAGTTCGCTCATGCCGGTAATGACCGTTTCCTTCGTCTGCATGTCGAGCTCACGGCGGAACGTGGGATCTTCCTCGACGATCTTCTGCAAGGCGCCGGAAAGCTTTGTCTGGTCGCTGCGGCTCTTGGGCGTGACGGCCAATCCCACCATCGGCGTCGGAAACACCATCGGCGGGATGGCCAGCTCACCAAGAACGCTGTTGGTGTGGAGTTCTTCCATCTTGACCACGGCCACGATATCGCCGGGGCCGGCCAACTCGACCGGCTCCGTCTCGTTCGCCTGAACCCGCAGCAATTGGCCGAGCTTGACCCCTTTGCGTGCGCCGACCACCGGCACGGTCATGTCCTTGGCGAGCTTGCCTGAGAAGACACGAATGAAGGTCAGCTTCTGCACGAACGGGTCGATGCGGGTCTTGAAGACGCGGGCGACCAGGGGGCCGTCCGGGGCGGCCTTCACTTCAACCTCTTCGCCGTCGGCGGTCTTGGCGGTTCGCTTCAGGGCCCCGGGTGGCAGGGCGCACATAGCCATCGCGTCGAGCAATTCCGGCACGCCGACTCCTGTCTTCCCTGAGCAACAGACGATCGGGATCAAAGTGCCCTCGGCCACTGCCTGGACAATCAGCCGCGACAGCTCTTCATCGGTCGGCGTCTCGCCCTCCAGGTACCGCTCCATGACGTCGTCGTCGACCTCGACAATCGATTCGAGTAACGAAACGCTGATTTCGTTGGGGTCGATCAGCGCGCCGTCGGTGTCGTCGGGCACCTTCAAGGTGCCGGCAACGCCGCGAAAACCGCTCCCCTGGCCCAAGGGAACGTTCAGCAGCACGCAGGCATTGCCGAACAGATCCTTGATGCCGTCGATTAACGCGGGGAAATCGATGTTGTCGGAATCCATTTTGCCCAGGACGATCATTCTTCCCAGACCGGCCTTCGCGGCTTCGTTGAACACACGGCGGGTGTTGACTTCGATACCCGCCTGGGCGTTGATCACGATCGCGGCCGTGTCGACTCCCCCCATTGCGCAGATCGCCTGGCCGATGAAATCGGGATAGCCGGGCGTGTCGATCAGGTGGAAGTGCTTGCCCGAATGGCCAAAATGGACAACGCTCGCCTCGATCGAATATTGGTGCTGCTTCTCCTCGTCGTCGAAGTCACAGATACTGGTGCCGTCGTCTACGCTTGCCTGGCGTTTCAACGTGCCGGTGGAAGTCAGGATCGTGTCGGCCAGGGTCGTTTTGCCGGACGAGCCGTGTCCGCACAGGGCAATGTTGCGAATGTCCTCGACTTTGTATTTCGCCATCGAACGATTCCTCTGGGATCAGGTGTTCTATTGCGCCGCCATCGGCGTTACTACCCGGCCGCAGCTAATGCGTCCGGTAGAGTTAGTGTTCCTTCGTACAATGCCCGGCCAATAATGCAGCCGGCCATCCCCGCGGCTGCCAGCCGGGCAACATTTTCTTTGGCGGTGACTCCGCCGGAGGCAATCACCGGCCACGCAACCGCTACCTGCATCTCGGCCATCGCCGGCAGGTTCGGCCCGCGGAGCATCCCGTCGGTGGCGATGTCGGTGTAGACCACCGCCGCGATCGGCTCGCCGGCAAACTGCGCGGCCAGTTCGGTCGCCTTCACGTCGCTGGTCTCCAGCCAACCATCGGTGGCCACGCGGCCCTCCCGGGCGTCGATCCCCAGGACGAGCTTGCCGGGGAATTTCCCGCACATTTCGCGGAACCAATCCGGTTCCCGGAGTGCCAACGTGCCGATCACCAACCGCGAGAGTCCCAAATCGAGCAATTCGCGGATCGTTTCCTCGTTTCGGATGCCGCCGCCCAACTCGCAGGGGATGTCGACCGCTTCGACAATCGCACGAACGCTCTGGAGGTTGGCCGGGCGCCCCGCCCTGGCCCCGTCGAGATCGACCAGGTGGAGATGCTGCGCCCCCAGCTTGCCCCAATGGAGAGCCATGGCGGCCGGATCATCACCAAAAACGGTCTCCCGATCGTAGTCGCCCTGCTGGAGACGTACGCACTTCCCCCCGCGCAGGTCGATCGCCGGCCAGATTTCCACGCGTTCGCTACTCCTGCCCACCATCGGGCAAAACGCCAAAACTCGCAATATGACATAGAACCGGCGACGCTGCAAGATGGTTGGCGAAAGCGGGTGATGCACACCGGCAAAACAGGAGGGGGGGCACCCGTCCCAAAATCCCACTCGGCACTCACAATTCCGCAAAATTCTTCAGCATCCGTAGCCCGGCGGACTGGCTCTTCTCCGGGTGGAATTGTGTGGCGAAGAGGTTCTCACGCCAGATCATGGAGCAGAAAGGCCCTCCATAGTCGGTTTCCGCGGCGATCACGTCGCGGTTCTCGGGCATCACGTAGTAGGAGTGGACGAAGTAGAAGAAGGTCCCCTCCTTGATGCCCTCGAGAATCGGGGCCCGCCGCGAAATCGAGACCCGGTTCCAGCCGATCTGAGGAACGGAGAATTCACTTGGCAGGTCGAACCGGACGACCTCGCCGGACAGAACGCCCAGCCCCTTGTGTTCGCCGTTTTCGTAGCTTACGTCGAAGAGCAGTTGCAGCCCGAGACAGATTCCGAGAAAGGGTTTGCCCGAGTCAATCGCCTCGAGCACCGGTTCCATCAGTCCGCGATCCTGCAATTCGTGTACGGCATCTTCAAAGGCCCCGACGCCCGGCAGGACGACCTTCCCGGCGGCGGCGACATCGGCCGGGGCGCCGGTCACCAGGGCCCGGTGACCAACCTTCTCGAAACCCTTCTGCACGCTGCGAAGGTTACCCATGCCGTAGTCGACGATCGTGATCATAGTGGGGGCGGTGCCTCGGTGTACGGGATTTCCCGCAACGGTAGCGGCGGGCAAGCCCGCCCGCTAAACCTATTGCCGTGCCTTCTCCGGATACACCACCAGCTCGACGCGACGGTTGCGCCGTTTTCCGTCCGGTGTGGCGTTTGAGGTAACCGGATGGTTGCTGCCGTGCCCGACGACGAACACCTGGCCCGACTTCAGCCGCGTACGGTTCAACAAGACGTCGTAAACGGCGATGGCCCGGGCGACGGACAACTCGTGATTATTCCGCCAGCGGCCGCCGGTTACCGGGTCGCTGTCGGTGTGCCCTTCGATGCCGATGATCTGCTGCGGATAGGCCGTCAGCAGCTCGGTGGCGGCCGTGGTGATCAGGCTGGCTGCGCCGGGCCGGAGCCGGGCACTGCCCGGCTCGAACAACTGGCCGCCGGGCAGTTCGACGCGGATCACCTCGCCGTCGCGCCGGACGTGGGCGTCGGGAAGACTGATCGACGGCAACGTCCGAAGCAGGCTATTGTTCGGGGTGATTGCCACACCGCCGCGCCGCCGGAGCGAGGCCGTCAGTGCCTGGACCTTCTGATCGCTGGATCGCTGTGCCTTCCGCGTTTCGGCCAGCTCGGTAGTGACGCTGCGAAGCTGCTCCCGCAGCGCGCGTACCTGGTCCTCGGCCAGCTTGGTCTGTTGGCGGGACTGGGCCAGCAACGAGCCGAGTTCCTGATTGTCGTTGTCCAAGGCGGATGCCCGACCCTGCAACTGCTGCTGCTGCCGCGAGAGGGCGAGCTGTTGCTGCTTGAACTGGTCGACTTGGCCTTTGAGCACCATCGAACTGTCGGCACAACCCAACAGCAAGACCAACCCAGCGACAAGCCACGAAGCACCGGTGAACCGTCGCATGACATGTTCTCCCGAGAATCCATCGAAAAGGGGCTGCGGCCTCTGCCGGCGAGGGGGACCCGTTTATGGGGGGTGTCCGCGCAGCACATACCGCGACAAGGGGGCGAATAGTAACGGAAGAGACAACGTCGGGCAAGGGCAATTTTCCCACCTTCCCGTCCCCCTGAATGGTAGGTGACGGGTGTTCGCCTCGTTTGCACCTTTCACATCGTCGACATTTTTGATATGGTTTCCTTCATCGTCGCAGAGTTTGATGGACGATCTACAAAGATGCATTTGGCGCCGTAGCCAAGTGGCTAAGGCAGCGGATTGCAAATCCGCCATCGCCGGTTCAAATCCGGCCGGCGCCTCTTTTCGCCACCCTCCGCCGAGGGTGGTTTTTTTCGCCAACTACTGACAGTGTAACGGGTTGCGTTTTCCCGTCCCCAAAGCCAGCCGGTAAACCATCGCCCGGTCAGGACCGCTGAGATTGTGTACGGGATCATCGGGTGTTCGCTTTTGCATCCACAGCCAGCGGGAGAAGCTCTTGACCGATCGCAGGTAGGAATTGCACGTTCGCAGGGATGCCCCCGATTCTCGCAACGCACTGATCGCCCGCAGGACCGCCGGTCAGGTCAGGGAGTCTCTCGGCGCCGCACTTCTCGGCTACCCACCGGATATGCTGACAGGTCATGCTGACGTGCTTTGGGGTGTTCTGCTTGTCCTTCAAGTAGTCCTCGAAGTCGTCCACATGCTTTTGTAGGGAACGGCGGCGATGTTTGGCATACCGCTCTTGTGTAACGTCGATCATGCCCTGGCGTCGCTTCTCGGCCTCGGTTTCCAGCTTGTTTGCCAACTGCATCGCCGCGTCCTTGTCGGCAATCCGCGTTCCCTTCTTTCGTCGCTGCCCTTCATGGTCGAACCATTCGACCGTGCAGTTGTTTTTCGGCCGATCCTCAGGCATTGAAAACGACCTGGACGAGGCTGAAATCGTCCTCGAAGGTCTCGGAGCTGTTGGCCGCCCGACAAGCGTCGAGGATTCGCCTCACATCGCTTTTGCCCGGCGAAGACGGCCGGGTCACCAGTTCGAGAAAATCCTGGAACTTCCACATCGTCCCGTCAGCGAGGCTGATTTCGAAGCAGCCGTCGCTGAAGACGTAGAACTTGTTGAACGTCTTCAGCTCGACGGCGGCGGTGTCGTATTCGACATCGGGCACGCCGCCGACCATGAAGTTGTGGGTGCGGAGTTGAAGCGTTTCGGCCGTTTGCTCGTCCTCGCCGGTGATGAGGATGGCCGGGGGATGTCCGCCGCTGGAGTACTCCAACCGGTGCTTCGTCTTGTTGTAGACCCCGTACCACATCGTGAAGTACATGTCGTTTTGCTGCTCCATGGGGAATGCTTCGTTGAGCGCTTCCAGCACGGCAGCCGGCCGGCGGAAGTCGGTTTCGGGCAGCGATTGGGACCTCAGGACGTTCATGACGGAGATGGAGAGCAAGGCCGCCCCGACCCCGTGCCCGCAAACGTCGAGCAGATAGACGACGAAATGCTCGTCGTCGAGCCAGTGGTATCCGAACGAATCTCCCCCCAACGACGAGGAAGGGATAAACTCCCAAACCGTTTTGATGTCGCCGTCGAGCGGTTCGGGGAGCAACGACGTGACGTACTTGGCGGCCTGGGCCAGTTCCCTGGCAAGCGATTCCTGGCTGCGGCGGAGCGCCTCGTAAGCCTCGTTCCGCTGGAGTTGTGCGATGTAGCCGTTCGAGTGGTAGCGGATCCGGGCAATCACTTCGATTTTGTCCGGGAGCTTGACGAGATAGTCGTTTGCTCCCAGGGCAAAGGCCTCGGCCTTCGTCGCGGGTTCCTCCTTGGTCGAGAGGACAATCAACGGGATATCGCGGGTGGCCGGATCGGCACGGAAGAACTTCACGAGCGTCAGCCCGTCGATCTCGGGCATGACCAGGTCTTGCAGGATCACCGTCGGCGAGATTTCCCGGGCCGTTTGGACGGCTTTCGTCGGATCGCCGCAATAGTGATAGATGATGTCGGACTCGTCGGCCAACATCCGGCGGACCGCCTCGCCGACCATGGGCTGGTCGTCGATCAGCAGCACGGTAACCTCGTGTTCGGTCAGGGTCGAAGCCGGATCGTCCGTGCGGGGCAGGGACTCGCTCATGAGGTTTCCTTTTCGACGGCTCCGGCCTCACCGATCCATTCGACGAGTTTCGGAGCGATGTGTTGAAGCGGAAGGACGTCGACGGCGGCATCCAACTTCGCGGCGGCTCTCGGCATACCGTAGATGACGCTGGTTTCCTCGTCCTGGGCGATGGTGTGCCAGCCGGCACGGCGGAGCTCGAGCAGTCCGGTCGCACCGTCGCGACCCATGCCCGTCAGCAGCACCGCAACCGACTTCTTTGGCCAATGGGCGCCCACGCTTCCGAAGAAGGTGTCGACCGACGGGCGATAGGGACACTCGCGGGGCTCGGACGTGTATGTCAGCGTGCGATCCCGGGTCATCTGCAAGTGGTCGTTGCTGGCGGCCAGCAGGACGGTTCCCCCTTGCACGGACTCCCCTTCCTCGGCCAGTTTTACCTGCAACGGCGTTTGCCCATCGAGCCACTCGGCCAGCTCGGGTGCGAACTGGGCATTGACGTGCTGAATGATGACGATTCCCGCACGGAACGTCGCCGGAAGGTGCGAGAGGATCTCCGCCAGCGCCTTGGGCCCGCCGGTGGATGCGCCGATCAAGACCAGATCGGGGAGCGAGCCGGGCGGAAGCGGCGCGGGGGGGACAACGTCGGCCTCGGTGTAGAACTCGCTCGGCCGGTAGAGCAGTTTCGCGATGATGGCAATCTTATCGAGCAGCTCCCGGCCGCCGGAGGTCTGCCCGTCGGGACCCAAAACCGGTGTGTTGACCGCGTCGAGCGCCCCGTACCCCATGGCGTCGAAGACCTTCGGGGCGTTGCCTTGGACGGTGGCTGTAACGATCAGGACGGCGCACGGGGTGTTTTTCATGATCAGCCGGGTGGCTTCGACTCCGTCCATCACCGGCATAATCAAATCCATCAAGACCAAGTCGGGTTTGTCGCCGGCGCACTTCTCGACCGCCTCGGCGCCGTCGTAGGCGATCCAGGCGACCTCGTGTTCGGGCGCGCCGGCCACAACTCTCCGCAGCGCTTCGACAGCGAGCTTTACGTCGTTGACGATGGCGATTCTCATGTAGATGCTTTCCCAATCAGGTCGATCACGGCGCCGAGCAAGGCCTCGTCGTGGAATCCGCCCTTCGTGAAGTAGTAGTTGGCCCCGGCTTCCAGTCCCGCAAGGCGGTCCTCCTCGCGGTCCTTGTAGGAGACGATCATTACCGGTAGCGTTTTCAACTGCGGATCCTGCTTGATCCGCGTAACGAATTCTATACCGTTCATCCTCGGCATGTCCAGGTCTGAAATGACCAGATCGTAGCGGCCGGTCCGGACGGCGTTCCACCCCTCCATCCCATCGACGGCCACGTCGACCTCATATCCGTGGTTTTCGAGCAGTTTTCGCTCCACCTCGCGGACCGTGATCGAATCGTCCACGACAAGGACGCGTTTTTTCAGTTCCGTCTCGCCCGTCTCCGCCGCACCGGTCACCTTCCGCAGCCGGGTGCCGGAAAGAAGGTTATCGACCGAGAGTATCAAGTCGTCGACGTCGACGATCAGCACCGGAGTGCCGTCCTCCATGAGGGTGGCGGCACTGATGTCTTTGACCTTTCCGAGCCGCGGGTCGAGCGGGCGCACGGCCAGGTCCCGCTCGCCGAGGAAACGATCCACCACCAGCCCGTACCGGTGGAACCGATCGCTCAGCACGAGCACCGGAAGGTCTTCGCCGTGGCCGTTGGCGCCGGGGAGTTCCAGCACCTGATGCGCGGAGATCAACCCGATGTTCTCGCCGTCCATCATGAAATACTGGCGGTCTTCGAGGACCTCGACCTGATCGCTGCCGAGCATCAAGACGCGATCGATTCTCGCCAGGGGAAACGCATACGGATCGCCGCAGATCTCGACCAGAAGCGTGCGGAGCACCGAGAGCGTGATCGGCAGTTGCAGGTGGAAGGTGGTGCCGCTACCTTGTTCGGTCGTGGCGCGGACCATTCCGCCGACCTGGTGGACCATGCTCTGCACGACATCCAATCCGACGCCGCGGCCGGAAAGTCTGGTCACCTTTTCCGACGTCGAGAATCCCGGCAGGAACAGGAAGTCGAGCAACTCGCTCTCGTTGAGGCGGTCGGCCAATTCGCGGTCGGCCAGTTTCTTTGCGACGACCGTCTCGCGGAGCTTGTCGAGATCGATTCCGGGGCCGTCGTCCGAGACGGTGATCGAGAGCATGCCGGCGAGGTGCTTGGCTTCGATGCGGATCGTGCTCTCGGCGGGCTTGCCGGCGGCGGTGCGCTCTTCCGGCGTCTCGATGCCGTGGTCCACCGCGTTGCGAAGCAGATGGTTCAGCGGGGCCTCCAGCTTTTCGAGGATATCGCGGTCCACTTCGGTCGATTTGCCGACGATAACAAGGTGTGCCGCCTTGCCGAGTTCCCGGGCGACGTCCCGGACCATGCGTGGAAACCCCGTCACGCCGTCGGCGAACGGCCGCATTCGGCTGGCGATCGCCTCGCGATAGAGCCGCTCGGTGAGGTTCTCCAGCCGGCGCGAGAACATCTCGAAATCGCTGAGGCTGTCGGACAGATCGACGTGGCACTGGTCGAGTCGCTGTTCGGCCTCGCCGAGATGTCCGCAATCTTCCCCGGCTCGATCGATCGTTTCCAGATGCGTCCGCAACTTGTCGAGCAGATCGGCCACCTTCGCGTGGCTGGACTTCAGCCGCAGCAGGGAGCCGGCAAACGAGTGCATCCATCCGGCCTCGACGACGCACTCCCCGGCGAGCCCCATGAGCCGGTCGAGGTTTTCGGCCGTGACACGGACGACGCGGCTTGATTCGGCCCCCGGCGGGGCCTTCTCGGGTTCCGGCGGGGTCTGTTTCGGCGGTTCTGGAGCGGCCTGTTGGGCAGATACGGAGGGCGTGGCGGCGCTTACGGCCTTCTCTGCTGGCCTGGATCGTTGTTTTTTCTTCCTAGGTGTCGGCGCTTTTTTTTTCCCTTTAGGCGGCGACTTCTTCGGGACGGTGCCGCTCTGGATCGCGGCAATCGCCTCGACGAGCTGCTCGAGTTCGCTTCGATGCTGATCGAGCCACGCCGGCGCTTCTCCCTCGGCAACCTTCGCGATGTCGCCGAGCATGTCGACGCCGCGGAGCAGCACGTCGACGTGGTCGGCATCCAGCGTGATCTTTCCCTCTTGTGCGGCGACGAAGCAATCCTCCATGGCGTGGGCGACGGTGACGGCCGGGTCGAGTTGCACGATCCGTGCGGCGCCCTTGATCGAATGGGCCGCCCGCATCAGCGATTCGAGGCTTTCGGCGGTAGTCTCGCCCTGCTCCAGCAGCAGCAAACCCTCGGTAAGGGTTGCCGAGTGCCCCTCTACCTCTTGGCGAAAGAGATCGAGCATGGAGAAACCGCCGAGGTCGTTGCCGCCGGAACTGCTCACAGAACGCTCCTTTTGAGAGAATGGAACACCAGTTCGTCGTCCAGATAGCCGACGTTGCGGTCCTGCCACCGGAACACGTTTTTCGTGTACTTGGGGACCGCCTTGGCAACCGTGACGGGCACATTGCCGAAGTCGTCGGAAGAAACGCGGTAGATGCCGTGGATTTCGTCGGCCACGAAGGCCCAGCGATTGCCGTGCCGGTTGAGCACGACCAGTTGCTTTCGTGCGAGCCGGGCTTGCTGCCGGTCGGCCGCCTCCGCCCCCTCGATACCGAGCAGGTTCGCCAGGGAGATACACAACTGGAGCGTTCCCCGCACGTTCACAACGCCCAGCAGGACGTTGTTCGTGCGATGGGGAATGGCGTGAACGGGACGCACTTCCGTCATTTCTTCGAGGACCCGGGTGCTCAGGGCGAGCCACTCGTCGCCGAGCCGGAAAATGGTCACCGGGACCGTGCCTCGCGTTTCGACTTCCTTTTCCGCAGCGAGCAGCGACGTCCACCCCTCGAGATAGCCCTCCGGCGGCTCGCGATCGAGCATCTTGATCACTTGTTCGGAGTACTTGGGGCAGTTCCGGCAATGGACGTATTTTTCCAACTCCGGACAGGTCCGGTCGCCGGCAATGCCGATCCGTTTCCAGCAATCCTCGGTATGGCTGTTGATGGGTGGATTTTCGCTCACGGCGGGACCTATTCTGTCTTGGTCGGACTTGTTTGCTCACCCCGGCGTACCCGGTCGCGGAGCGCGTCTGCCCGGGCGGTGTCTCCACGAAACTCCAAAATCAAGGAGAGATGGACCAGGGCTTCTTCGCAGTCGGGTTGAAGATAGAGTGCCTTGTCGAAACACCCTTCGGCCTCGTCCCGCTCGCCCGAGGCCTCGTGGATGAGGCCCAGAAGGCAGTAACACTCGGCCGGGGCATTTTTCTGCTCGATCGTCGCATTGCAGATGGCGACGGCTTCTTCCAGGCGTCCCTCGTCGGCAAGGCATCTTGCCTGCTCGACCGGATTCGGCTTTGTGTCGTCCCGATCCGGTTCGCCCGCTCGTGCCCGCACGTCCGGCTTACCGGCGAGGTTGGCCGCATCGGGCGTCGGGCGCCGGACCGCCCGGATGGGCTTTGAGGAAGCCCCCGCCGGGGAAGTGCGCGAAGGCCGACCTGCGCCGAGGGCCTTCTTTCGCGCGTGCTTGCCGTGCGATCTGGCCGGCCGGGCGTGCCGCAGCGGGGACCTCCCTTCCCGATAGGCGAATGCCCGTGGATGATCCACCGCGGCAAACCCCGACTGCAGCATGATCATGGCTTCGGCGTAGCCGGCGAACAACAGACCGTCGTTTTTGACCAGGCGGCGCAACACGTCGATGGTTCGCTCTCTCGCGGCATCGTCGAAATAGATCATCAAATTCCGGCAGAAAATCGCGTCGTACGAATGTTCGCTGCCGGGGAGCCGCCCCTCCAACAGATTGGCTTGCACGAATTGTACATGCCGGCAGACCTCGGGAAGCAACCGGCGCCCGTCCGGTGTTTCCTGGAAATAGCGGTCTTGGAATTCCAGGACTTCTTCACCGCGAAAGGAGTTGCGGTCGTAGACGGCCCGCCGGCACCTTTCGAGGGCCTTGCGGCTGATGTCGGCGGCGTCGACTTGGAACATCTTGCCGGTGAAACCGCGATCGAGCAGTGTCATGGCGATGGAATAGGGCTCTTCGCCGCTGGAACACGGTACGCTCAGCACGCGAAATACCCGGCCACCGCAGCGTGGCAACCACTCGGAGGTCACGTAGTCGCCGAGAAACACGAAAGGCTCCCAGTCTCGGAAGAACCAGGTTTCGGGGATCACCACCTCCTCGACAAGTTCCTCCCACTCCTCGGGCGAGGTTTCCAGCAGTTGTCGGTAGAGACCGGCGTCTTCCAGCCCGCAATCCGTCATACACCGCTCGACGGCCTGCGCAACCATATCAGTCCCGAGGGAACTCGGCTGCAATCCGATCCTTTCGGTCAATAGCGAAATGACGGGCTCAAGCGACATGGGCGTCTGCCGTTGCGGGTTGTTGTTTTCGGTGTGCGGCAAGAAAAGTAGCAGGCACACTCCGTGTGCCGTCCGCAGTTTCGTTATAACGTTTGGAACCCTTTCCTGCAAAGCCGCGACCAGTGGTCGCGGAGAAGTGGGGCCGGGGAGAAGGCGCCCGTCCTCGGTCCGTTTCAGAGGGCTTGTCTGGTCCGGGGGCAGGTGCCCCCTGCTTTGTTCTTACTGCAGGTATTTTCATAAGAGTGTGCCGTGGCCCCGAGTGAGTCAAGTGTTCTCACAGTGACCGGCAAACAACGACCGTCGCAGCGAGTCGGGCAACAACCGATCCACCTCCAGCCGCGGAATCATTCCCCGGTCATCCGAAATCATCTCTCCCAGGTAGGGAGTCTCCTTCACGCGCACGTTGGTCGGAATCATGCGTTCTCGTTTCACGTCGATTGTCTCGACGACGCGTTCCGCCATCAGGCCGAGGACGTGCGTGGAACCGGCGGCGGCGCCGGGATAATCGATCAGCACGATCCGGGTGCTCAATCGCGGGGCACAGGCCGCTTCGCGTATCAAGCAACCCAGATCGATCACCGGCGCCATGACGCCGTGATAGTTCAATAAACCGGCAACATACTCCGGCGCCAGCGGCAATCTCTGGATCTCGACCAGCGGGACCACCTCGATCACCCGCGCGACGTCGACGGCGTAAGTATCTCCTCCGGCGCTCAAGAGCAGCATCAACATCGGCGGAACCCTTACGAACTCACCTTGAAGCGGGAAACCTCGTCCTGCAATCCGTGCGAAGCCGCGTTCAACTGTTCGATCACTTTGTTGAACTCCCGGAGCGATCCCACCGTTTGCTGGGCGGCCTCGTTGAGCTGGATCATGGATTCGGAAATTTGCTGCGCGCTTTCTGATTGCGTCCGCATTCCGGCGTTGACCGTCCCGAACCGCGGCGTCAGGGCCTGCACTTGCTCGATGATCTGGGCCTGCTGTTCGCTGATGCGGGCCATCTCTTCCACGCTGCGGCGGACCTCCGTATTGAATTTGTCCATCTCCATCACCCCGGCTGAAACGGCCGACTGCATCTCGCCGACCATCTGTTCGATGTCGAGCGTGGCAACCGCCGACTGATCGGCCAGGCGTCGGATTTCTCGGGCAACGACGGAGAACCCCTGGCCGTATTCGCCGGCCTTCTCGGCTTCGATGGCCGCGTTCAGCGACAGCAAGTTGGTCTGGTCGGCGACCTTGTTGATCGTCGTGACCACGCTGCTGATGTTGTTGGCCTTCTCGTTGATGGCCGAGAGCCGCGAGCCGATGGACCGGGTGGCCTCGGCCAGTTGGCGCATCGTTTCTTCCATGCCGGTCAGGTCGCTTCTCCCGGAATCGGCCAGATCGGCCGTTTCGGAGGCAACCGCGGTCACCTCGTCCATGGTCGCGGCCAGGTCGTGCGACGTGGCAGAGATTTCGGTGGCCGTGGCGACGACCTGGTTGGTCGAAGCCGCCTGCTCGGCGGTGGCGGCCTCCAATTGCTTGGCCGAGGCGGCGATCTCGGTGCTCGAGGTGGTCACCTGGATGCCCGACTTCTGGACCTGCCCGACCAGCGAACTGAGGTTGCGCGCCATGGTGCGGGTGGCGGCCAGCAGTTGTCCGGTTTCGTCTCTTACACGGACTTTTCCATCCTTTGCTTCTTCGCTTGGCGTGTCGCGCACGGCACGAGATCCGGTCAGCTCTTTCAATAACTGGGTGGCCGTCAGCAAGTTGCCTTCGGCAATGACTTGTGCCACGTTGGTGATTTTACTGATCGGACCGGCGATCTTCCCTCCCATAATGAAGGCGATGATCACCATCACCAGCAACAACGCGAGACCTGCGATGATCGCGTTTCGGATCAGGTCGTTGAGAACTCCTCCGAGCTGATCCTGCAAGCCCTGGTAATCGTCGTCGTAGGCGCCCGCCCCGATAACCCAATCCCAGGGTTTGAAGCAGATAACTGCGGCGGTCTTGTTTCTCGCGTTGGTTTCACCCGGATTCTTCCACCGATAGGTCTGAAAACCGCAGTTGCCTTCTCCGGCGGCGATTGCCTTGGCGACGGCCGACTGGATAAACAAATCACCGTTCTCGTCCTTTTTATTCCAGATATTTTCACCGTCGCTTGCCCCGCCCTTCGAGATGATGTAACAGCCCTTCTTGATATGCTTGCTGTCGGTTGCCTGCAACACGTAGACGTAGCCGGTCGTTCCGACCTTGATGTCCATAATGGCCTTCCGCAGGCTGGCGACTTCATCGCGTTTCACACCCACATAAAGCATACCGAAGACATAGCCTTTTTTGTCGATCAAGGGTTTGTAGACGGTAAGATACTCGGCGGCGGCGACGAAGTTCTTGCCTCGGTAAACTCCTTTGTTCAAAACTCTGGAAATGACCTGGTCGTCGATCAGCTCGCCGTCCTTGACCCACTTGGCGGGGATGTACGTGCCGATCGCCCTTTTGCCGCCCTTGGGAACATTCGTCGCAATGCGCAACATGTCCCCCTGCTCGTTCATGCGTTGAAAGATGGTGCAGGTTCCTCCGACCAGTTGGACGACCTCGTCGACGATGGGCGTGGGAACGCTCAAGTCGGCATTCTTGCCCAGCGAAACACCGTTACCCAGATTCATCTCCGGCAGGCTTACGGTAACGGGCTTGTCCGTGTACTGGTTGATCGCAGTCCACTCGACCTGCGTGTCGCCGAGTGCGAGTCCGCCGGCATGCTCCACCAGCATCTCGGCGACGTTCAAATCGTGGTCGAGCTGCGCCTGGATCAAGGCGTTGGTGCTCTTACACATGGCATACACGTCCTTGGCGATCCGTTCGGTATTGGCCCGGATGAGTTGCGTCAACTCTCCTTGGACCGTCTTCCTGATCCGTTGCTTCTGCATGAAAGTGAGAATGAACATTGCGACCACCGGTAACAATGCCGTGAAAACCGTTAGTCCGATAACCTTGCGCTTCAACGTCAGCTTCATCTTCTCACTCCAAGGTCTTGAGGGGGCAGCGTGGTAATTTGGGAGTCTCGGTAATTTGGGAGTATAAGTAAGTTTAGGATGCGTTTGTGCATGAGGGAACTCATTGTAGGCCCAATTCCAGTGCCAAAACCAGTTCTCGGTTGGCCTGATACCACTCGATCGAGCGTCGCAACCCCTCAGGAAGCAGGGTAAGCGGTGCCCAATCCAGCAGCCGAGATGCCTTCTCAATACTTGCACACGTGGCTGGAACGTCGGTCGGATGGGTCGAAAGGTGCTCGATCTGGGGCTCCTTTCCCAACAATTCCGCAATCTTGTCGATCAGGGCGGACACCTTGGTCGGGTGGTTGCCGCCGAGGTTGATTACTTCGTAGCCCAAGGGCCGCAGCGCAGCCACGGTTCCCCGCGCAATGTCGTCGACATAAGTGAAATCCCGGCTTTGCAGGCCGTCGCCGAACACCCGGACCGGCTTCCCCTCGGCGATCCAGCGAATGAAGCGGAACACGCTCATGTCGGGCCTGCCCGCCGGACCATACACCGTGAAATAGCGCAGCACCGAGACATCGAGCCCGTGCAAGTGGTGATAGGTGTAGCAGAGCGTCTCGGCCGCCTTCTTGGATGCCGCGTAGGGCGAAAACGGCCGGTCCGTGTCGGCATCCTCCCGGTAGGGTACCGGGTTGTGCGCACCGTACAAGCTGGAGCTCGACGCCAGGACGATCTTCGGCGTCTGAAACTTCCGGCAATGTTCCAGCAGACCGAGGGTCCCATCGACGTTGTCCTTGAAGTAGGCCGAGGGCTTCTCCACCGACGCCCTGATTCCCGCCCGGGCCGCGAGGTGGATCACCGCCGAGTAGGGCCGCCGCTCCAGGTCGTCGGCCTCGGGCGCCTCAACGTCGCCCGCAAACAGGGCGTCCGTCGCTTCCATGTCGGTGATGTCGATCGGGCAGAAGCGGAAACTCGCCTCGCGTTCGAGCCGTTCGAGCCGCCACTGTTTCAGCCGGGGATCGTAGGCGTCGTTCAGATTGTCGATGCCGACGACCAGCTCGCCCTGTTCCAGGAGCAATTCGCAGACTCTCCAGCCGATGAAACCCGCACAACCGGTCACAAGGTAGCGTCTGTACATGGAAGGCCGACTCCGTTACTCGGTGTTCCTGAAGGAGTTAAAACAACGTCGACAAGTAATCGTCCCAGATCGCCTTGACGCCCAGAGTCGTGAGCGCCGTCCCGGAAATCGCGGTCAGCAAGAGCAGAACAGGGCCCATGCGAAGGGGCTTGGGTAGGAATCGACGGTCGGCCCAGATCATGGCGAAGCACCACAAGCCGCAGGCGAACACGCCGCCGAAAATCGCCGCCGGCTTGACGGTTTGCATCGGGTTCTCCGGGCCCAACCACAGTACGATCAATCCGCCGCCCGCGCAGTAAACGAGCGTCCAGGCCCGAAACCTCCTTTCCGGCATCCGCCGGATGCGGCGGCTCACCGGGGCCAGGCATTCGTAGGCCGTGCGGAGGTAGATCTCGTACGCGCCGTACGTCGTTCCCCAAAATGCCATGAAAATGCCCAATTGATACACGTACAACAGCGAAGGATGAAACGTCGTGAGGAATTGGGACTGCTTGGAAAGCAACTCCAATTCGTCGGGCACGTCGTGCTTGGGGTGCAGGATGACCGCCGCGAGCAGGATGAAACAGATGGTAAAAACCAGGACCGACAGGAAACCGATCGTCACGTCGATCCGCGCCGGCAGAAGCCATCGTTTGCCGCGGGCGATGTTCTCCTCGCTCGTGTCGATCGGAAGCACGTTGTCCGGCTCGACGTCTTCGTCGGTTATGCCGCGATGGTGCTTCAACCCCAAGGCCCCCCAGTCCTTCTCGCGAAAGCAGCCGAGATAGCCGAGATAGTCGTAGGTGCCGCCGCCGACCGCACCGAGACAGACTGCTACCGCGACCCATTCCTTCTGCGCCCACGCACCGGGGCACTCGTGTTCGACCCACGGGCCGTACTTCGGAATCGACGGGATCAGCCCGAGGATCGCTTCCAGCCAATCGGGGCGGCACGCGAAGCACGCCGCCAGCAAGCTGACCAGCAGGATGCCCACGATGAGCGTTTGGATCTTCTCGAACACGCGGTACGTTTGGAGCCATGTAAACGTGACCGCCGCGGCGATGGCCAGGGTTGCCCAGAGCCGCTGGATCGCCAGCAGTTGGGCCTTCTTCTGGAGCAGCTCTTCCGGCGCCGGGTTTTCCGGCGTTGCCGCCTTGATGATCCGGTTCAGCTCACCGGCACTCATCCCCAACACTTGCTGATCGATGTGAAAGATCCAATTGAGGATCTGGCCCATCATCGAGGGGATGCCCGCCAGCCAGAAGGGAAAGCACGCGATGCTGATGACGCCGATCAAAAGCGGCACCCAGTTGCGCGGCCCCGGCATGTGGCCCCAGTGGGTCATGGGGTGTTCGCCGGTCAGTGTCATGTGCCGTGCGCCGACGTAGACCTGGATGCCCTTCATGACGGCCCCGCCGGCGAAGCACCACAGGAGTGCGTAGCCGAACAGTGCCCCCGCCCGCGAGGCGAAGAGCGTCTCGCCGCTGCCGATGGTGACCGAGGCCATGATGGCCCCGGCCCCGAAATACTTCAACGATCGCCAGCCGAAGCCGCCCTTGAGGTCGTCGCTCAGAGGCGGATACGCGATCTTTTCAAGCCGGTCGGCCGGAGTATCAGTATCCATGTGTGCCGTTTTCGTTTTGGGATGCCTGACACACTACCTCTTGCGGCGCCAGCCACAGGGCGGTTTATCGTATCAGCATTCTCGAAGGATGTCAAAGAACTCTCCGCCCGGGACCACGGTGCCATGCCCACGCCGGGTGCTACGGGCTGCTTGTCAGCCCTTGTTGGGTGGCCGGAAAGCTTGGCAATACCCCGGCTCGTTGTGGTGCCGAACACGTTTCCGTGAATCCGTCCCGTTTATTTGCCTTAGAGATTCGGCTGGATGAGTCTCCGGATTTCGTATACGCACGGGTGCCACTGTGGCACCTGGGGCTGTCCGGCCCTGATATTCGCCCCCGCCGTTTCTCGCAAACTGCAGCAGGAATTCGCCGCTCCGACGATCCGATTCGAGAACGAACCGCCTTACCTGGGGCAGGTGAGCAAGGAGTGCGACGTTGCGATCCTCAACGGCACGCACAACACAACGGCGTCGCTGCTCCTGGCGGGCAAACCCATGCTGCAGCTCCCGGAGTTCCTGGAGCAATTCGAGCAACGGGCCGACCGCCGGCAGAGACCAATCCGGTAACAATGCTCCCCCATGAAAGGGGGAAACCCGGGAGATTGAGAATCCCGGGCATGACATTCGACGTACTCGATACTCGGCGAGCCATCCCTTTCGGGGCCCCTTGTTCATTTCTTTTTCGGGGGGTATCATTACTGTTTTGCCTCTATTGAGGGAGCGTGCCATGCGCCACGTACTATCGGCCCTGGTTCAGAACGTTCCGGGTGTGCTGTCGCACATTTCGGGGATGTTGGCTTCGCGGGGTTACAACATCGACAGCCTTGCGGTGGGGGAGACTGAAGACCCCCAATTGTCGCGAATGACGTTCGTCGTCGTCGGCGACGATACCGTTCTGGAACAGGTCCGCAAGCAATTGGAAAAGATCGTGACCGTGGTTCGGGTGGACGACATCAGCTCGCAGGACTACGTGGAGCGCGACTTGATCCTTCTTAGGGTGAAGGCCCCTCCCGGCACCCGGAGCGAAATCGGCGAGTTGACCGACATTTTCCGCGGGCGGATCGTCGACGTTGCCCCGGAAGCGGTGATGATTGAAATCTCCGGCCAGGAACGGAAGATCGAAGCCTTTATCGAGATGATGCGACCGTTCGGCATCATCGAACTCGTCCGCACCGGACGAATAGCCATGGTACGCGGAGCCAACCATAACAAGCAAGCCGACGACAAGTAGTCCGCCGAGTTGTCAAAACGCCAAATCAGAAATCGGAAATCGAAAATCAAGAAAACTTCAGGAGCCGCCACGATGCCAGCTACGACTTTCTACGACAAAGACGCCGACCTTGGACTGCTGAAAGACAAGACCATTGCGATTTTGGGTTACGGTTCGCAGGGTCACGGCCATGCCCAGAACCTCCGCGACAGCGGCATCAAGGTTGTCGTTGCGGAACTGCCGGGCACGGCAAACCACGAGCAGGCGGTCAAGGACGGTTTCGAGCCGGTCGCGGCGGAAGAAGCCGTGAAGCAGGGCGACATGATCACCATTCTGCTGCCCGACGAACTCCAGGCCGACATCTTCCGCGCCCAAATCCGCGAGAACCTGTCGCCCGGCAATATCATCGTCTGCTCGCACGGGTTCAACGTCCACTACGGCCAGTTCGACATACCGGAGGGCGTGGCCGCGATTTTGGTGGCGCCGAAGGGCCCGGGGCACCTGGTCCGCTCCGAGTTTGTCAAGGGCGGCGGCGTGCCGTGCCTGATCGGGCTCGGCGAAGGGGCGGGCGACAAGGAACTCCAACTGGGTCTGGCCTACGCCAAGGGCATCGGCGGCACCCGCGCAGGCGTCATCCAAACCACCTTCGCCGAGGAGACCGAAACCGACCTGTTCGGCGAGCAGGTCGTGCTGTGCGGCGGTTTGACCGCCCTGATCAAGGCCGGCTACGAGACGCTCGTCGAGGCCGGCTACCAGCCCGAGATGGCCTACTTCGAGTGCATGCACGAGGTGAAACTGATTGTCGATCTGATGTACCAGGGCGGGATGAACTACATGCGCTACAGCATCTCGAACACGGCCGAATACGGCGACTATACCCGCGGCCCGCGAATCATCACCGCGGAAACCCGGGCCGAAATGAAGCGAATCCTCGAGGCGGTCCGGGACGGCAGCTTCGCCCGCGAGTGGATCCTTGAAAACAAGGCCAACGCCCCGATGTTCAAGGCCTTGCGCCGCCGCGAGCGCGAGCACCCCGTCGAGCAGGTCGGACTGCAACTCCGCCGGCTGATGTCCTGGATCGACGCCAAAGAAGTGTGACAACGTGACCTCTCCCTGTTGGGGTGGGGCTATGGGATAATCAATTGCCTGTCGAAGGTGAGGAGGTCTCAATGGACGATCGTACCAGCGAAACCCGCACGCTATTCGACGAACTCAAAGTCGGGGACCGAATTGAAGTGGAGCAGACGGTCACCGTCGGCAAGGAGAGCCGGACCACCGTGACCAAGGGGATAGTCGTCCGCACCGAGTGCCGGCGCCACGGCGACCATTCCCGTCAAACCGGCGACGAACTCTCCTGCGATACCATCCTGCTGGAGATGCCCGACGGCGAGCTGACTTCGATCGGCGTGGACGAGTCTACGGTATTGCGCCGGGTATAGTCTGCGGTCCCATGAAAGATTCCGACGATCCCGATCGCCGACTCTTCGAATCCCACCCGCGTAACTTCCAGGCGAACCGCTACGTCTACCCGGTTCTCAGCCGGCGTGCCGGGGGAATCTCGATCGGCGTGAATCTCAACCCGGATCAAACCTGCAACTTCAATTGCGTCTACTGTCAGGTCCGTCGGGAGGGCAAACGGCCCAAGGAGCCGGTCGACCTCGGGCGGCTCCGCGAGGAGTTGGACCGGACGGTCGAGTTGGCCGGTTCCGGGCGGATTTTCGATGCCCCGCCTTTCGCCCAAACCCCCGAGCCGCTCCAGCGGCTGAACGATATCGCGCTGAGCGGCGACGGCGAGCCGACGTTGGCCGTCGAATTCGGCGAGGCGGTGACCATCGCTGCCGAAATCCGCCGGCGCCGCTCGCTCGACGCCCTGAAGCTCGTGCTGATCACCAACGCCAGCTTGCTCCACCGGGATCACGTCCGCCGGGCACTGGAAACTCTCGACCGGAACAACGGCGAAATCTGGGCCAAACTCGACGCCGGCTCCGAAGAACACTATCGCAAGGTGAATCGTTCGAGCGTTCCGTTTCAGCAGATTCTCGGCAACCTTCGCCAAGCGGCGCAGGGGCGGCCGATCGTGATCGAATCGCTCTTCGCCAGGCTCCACGGTGAACCGCCCGCTCCGGCCGAAATCGAGGCCTACTGCGACCGGCTCGCCGAGATCGCCGCCACCGGCGGGCGGATCAAGCTCGTCCAAATCCACTCGGTCGCGCGAGTGCCGGCCGAAAGCTGGGTAACCGCCCTGCCCGACGAACAGATCGACGCCATCGCCGAAAAGGTGCGAGACGCAACCGGTCTCGCCGTGGCCGCGTTCCACGCGTGAATTTGCAGTCCTCGACTCGGGTTACCTTTACCGCGCTGCCTGCACAGGATAGGATAATCCGGTCATCGGAACCTGCGCGATGCCAGGACCGGCTGAAGAAGCAAGAAACAACGAGGATTACCATGTTTGAGGTTGAACAACTTGCCGGCACGTGGTGGATGTTTGTCCTGCTGGGATTTGTCGGGGGGATCGTCTGCGGCGCGCTGGGTATCGGCAGCGGCATCATCTTCGTGCCGGCGCTGGTCATCATCTTTTCAACGGAGCAAAAAGACGCCCAAGGCGTGGCACTGGCGGTTATGGTCCCCATGGCGATGTTGGCCGCTTTCCGATACTGGCGGAACCCCAATATCGACGTCAACTTCAACCTCGTGGCCTTGCTCGTCGTCGGCTCGATCGGAGGCGTCTTGATCGGCACCGAGATTGCCAACCACCTGCCGGGCCACTGGCTCCGAAAGGCCTTCGCCGTGTTGATGATCGTCGCCGCCGTGCGAATGTTCACCATGGGGCCAAAGCAGCCCGGTCCGGCCGACGGGACACCAGAAAAACCACAAGCAGCTAGAACTCTATGAACTCGTCGGGATAGTGAGACAGATCGAGTTTCTCGCTCTCCGGTATCAAGCGTATCCCCCACTGCTGCATTGCCAACGCGCCGAAGAGGACTTCCAGCGCCTTGCCGTCCTCATCAACTCCGATCTGATCGATCACCATGGCTTCCGTGTGAAAGGGCTTTCCTGCGACTTCGCCCAGCAACACGGCGGCGTGCGAAGATGTCTTCGTCTCGCCTCCCAGCTTCGTGTGAGTCGGGCAAGGGAGGTCCGTGGTGGCAAGGAGTGCTGCAACATCCGGAATGACATAGGTGTTCCGTGCCCCGGAGTCGAACAGCGTCCAACTGTCTCTCCCGCACACCTTGATCATCTGTCGTATTCGGCCCACGGCAAGCTCCCCTTGTATTGTATATAACCCCTTGTATTGTATATAACCGCTTTTCCAGCCCCATCAGTGTATTGACGCGTCGTTGCGTTGTCAAGGGGGTCCCAGTTACGCCGCGTCCGCCGCTCGACAACCAAGCACACGGGTGCCCGTGGTTGAAAGTGTGGCATCCCCTCATTCTCACGATTTCATTCCCGGGACGGTGCCGAAAAGCTCTTGAAGCGGCTCGATGACCATGTGTACCAGGACGTACCAGGTCAGCCATACGACGAAGATCGTCAGTACGATGACCACGAGAGTAAGGAGGGTTTTTTGCCGGCCGGTGAACGCCCGGCCCCGCCAAAGCAAGGGTAAGGCGATCGGGCCGAGGACCAAGAAGAGCATGATCAGCACAAACGTGCGATTGTCCGACAGTCTTCTCCCGGCAGGCGGTGTCTCTTGAACGACGTGAACGTTTACGATTTCGGCGGCCGACGGGTTCGAGTTGGGGTCGTCGTGGCCGGTCGCCGCCCCGCAATGCCGGCAGAAATTGTCCGTTGCGTCCAATTCGGTGGAGCAGATCGGGCAGATCAGCTTTTTATTTTCGAGGTTCGGCACGTCCGACATGGCGGCTTATCAAGAAAGAGGAGTGATTTCTCGTTTCGTAGCCCGCAACCCATTTTACCCATTTCCCCTTGACCCCGCCACACCATCCTGCTAAAAGCCCCCCGCCATGTATCGACGCCACGGTGACAAACTGGCCCTGGTCTTTCTGGCCTGCGATCTGACCGTTACAACGGCGGTTTGGATGGGGGCCTATTGGCTGCGTTTCGCCGCGTTGCCCTCGCCCGACGGCATTCCCGACTTCCGGTATGTGCTGTGCGCTTTGCCGCTGGTGCTGGTCCTTGCGGCGGTGTCGTACCGGCTTTGCGGGCTCTACGAGATTCACCGGCTGAGACAACTCCCGCGCGAGCTTTCGGTTGTTTGCAAGGCGGGCGGGCTCCTGTTCCTGCTGGCGATTACCACCACGTTCTACCGCCGCGATCTCTATGAATCGCGACTTGCCCTGGGAATATTTCTGGTCCTCAACACCGTGGGGCTGATGCTCGTGCGGAGGGCAGTCTGGCGGCTGATCAAGTACTTGCGCAGTCGCGGGTTGAACTACGGTCGGGCCGTGATCGTCGGCTCCGGGCGGACCGCGAGACTGGTGGCCGGGACCATCCGGCGGAACGAATGGACCGGCCTGGAAGCCATCGGGTTTGTCGACCGGCCGACGGGGATTGAACCGGCCATCCTGCCGCGGATCGGCGAGATCGGCGAACTGGGCCGCATCGTCGCCGAACGGAACGTCGATCACGTGTTCATCGCCTTGCCGCTTTCGCGCTACGCCGAGTTGCCCGAGGTATATCGCGCGCTGTCCGACGTGGTCGTCGAATTGCAGCTCGTGCCCGATTTGCCCAACTCGGCCGGGATGAAACTCCGCATGCTCGAGGTCGATCAGGTGGCGTTTCTGGGGCTGCGGCAGAGTCCCCACTACGGCTGGCCGAAGGTAGTGAAACGGGCCATGGACCTGGTGCTCGGCGCCGTGGCGTTGATCCTGCTTGCGCCGCTTCTGATCGCGCTGGCGGCAGCCGTGAAGCTGACCAGCCGGGGACCGGTCTTCTACCGGCAGAAGCGGATGGGGCTGTACGGGCGGACGTTCGACATGCTGAAGTTCCGCAGCATGCGCGTGGACGCCGAGCGGTCAACGGGCCCGGTTTGGGCAGCCCGCAACGACGGGCGCTGCACGCCGCTGGGGCGTTTCATGCGGCGGTGGAGCCTCGACGAATTGCCGCAGTTGTTCAACGTGCTGCGCGGCGATATGAGCCTGGTCGGCCCCCGGCCGGAGCGCGGCGTGTTCGTCGAGAAGTTCCGCAAGGAGTTTCCCGGCTATACCCAGCGCCACCAGGTCAAGGCCGGCATGACCGGCTGGGCCCAAATCCAGGGCTGGCGAGGCAACACCTCCCTGCGGCACCGCCTCCGGTGCGATCTCTGGTACATCTCGCACTGGTCGCTTTGGCTCGATCTGTGGATTCTCTGGATGACCGTTTTGGGCGGGCTGCGCGAAAAGGGAACGGCAGCCCGGCCCTGAAGGTCGGCTTCCCATTTTCGGCCCGTCTCGAAACTTCGGCCGCCGCGGAAGAGCCCCGCAGATTTCCTTTGACTTTTGGGGGGGATTGCTTATACTGTGCCTGATAAGCCCCCGCGCTAAGAGGGGGCGGATCACGGAAGTGTATAGGTTTCAACAAGTTAAGTGAGGGTGTCCGGGAATTGTAGACAGAAATCACTGTAGGGAACGGCCTCTGTGCCGTTCCGTTTGGGCAACGATCCATCTGCTGTAGGGAACGGCCTCTGTGCCGTTCCGTTTGGGCAACGATCCATCTGCGGAACGCCACAGAGGGCGTTCCCTACAGAGGCGAATTCCCGGACGGCCTCAGTGAAGTCGGGATTCGGCAGTGATTCAGAGGGGGGCTTATCAGGCGCGCCGGGGAGGGTTAAGCCTTGGCGCGGAACTGCTCAATCCTATGTTCGCCCTCAACTCTTCACAGGATGCGGCCATGGGGGAAACCGCAACAGAGCCGAAACTCAGACTTCGCTGGTATCAGTACCGGCTGGTACACTTGTTTGTCGTCGTAACCGTTTCCGCGATTCTGTTCGGCTGGATGTTCTATACGGTCTATCCGCAACGTGCCTACCTGTTGCATATCCGCTCGGTCAGTGAGCGAATCCGTTCTCTTCATAATCAACGGCCAGGCAATATCACTCCAGAGCGTTGGGAGGAAGCAGTTGACTGGGCATGCACTGCTTTTGTGAACTTGCCGCTTGATCGTGCTCAGAGGGAAGATTTCGATTCCGGTTTGCGAGAGAGAATGGCTGACGGCGACAGCCTTGAAACGCTTAGGTGGATCTGGGACGAACTTACGCGGTCCACGCCAAATGGCCCTGCCTACGCTGCAGAATTCTGTCCTGTGCGGGCGATGACTCCCGAGCCTATTACGGACCAAACGCTCAAGAGCCTCTGGGGGGCTGACCTGGCGACCTGCCTGGATCTAGGTGATACGGAAGTAGGTGACGCAGGTCTGATTCATTTGAGCAGCACGCAGAACCTCGACACTCTTAACCTGACAAGCACGCGAGTCACTGACACCGGGCTGCAACATCTTCGGGGGCTGACCAAACTCAAGCTGTTGTACCTGAACGGGACTCAAGTCACCGACGATGGCGTCAAGGAACTCCAAGAGGCATTACCGAACTGCGAGATTGAATACTAACCGTTTGTATTGATTCGTTTTCATAATCAGGTAGACTGGGGCGAACCACAGCGTGAACACGGACGGCTTCGCCGCCGGTTACGCAAGTCGTTATCGCAATGAAAGTGAACGCCTTAGCGGTGATTCTTGGCGCTGTCCAAATTAGTCCTTACAGAAGCGAAGTCAAAGAGGGCTTTTCTTGTTTTCCATGAAAGTGTATAAAATCCTCCGTGTTTTTAAGTGTTTCAAAACGAGGGCGGCGTTACCGTCGCCCGTAACACGGAGG